>JACCEC010466004.1_pt1 | contig 236458 bp, 189 predicted proteins | sample 7450121 | NCBI WGS metagenome assembly JACCEC01 (sample SAMN15323455, study PRJNA562643) | freshwater metagenome | isolation source: river surface water | place: USA:Blue River Watershed | collected 2017-08-18
CCGTGACTTCGCTCACCACCACCGTGTTCCACGTGCTCAGGTCGTCCGATCCCTCAATGGTGTATTTCACCAGATCTTTCGTCGCTTCCTGCTTCGTGCCGTTCAACGCAAACGTTGCCGCTGCTCGGGTCGCCACCGTGTAGGTCAACACCCGGTTGCCTCCGATCATGTGCACTTTGCCATAAACTCGCGCCACGGAGTTGCCGCTAGTGGGATCTGAGTTCGTTGCAAACTCCAGCAGGTTGTTCACGCCATCGCCATCGGGGTCCGCAGACTTCGCCGCATCCGCTCCCTCAAGACCATTGTCGGTAGCCCAGGTCGAGAAGGGATCCGCGCTGATCACCTTGATCTGGCCGTCGCTGGTAAACGTCGAGGTATCCCACTCGAGCCCTGCACTCAGGGTCGGAAGTTCAAGCAGAGGGTCACCGCTGATGGTTCCGGCGAAATCCGCCAGATCAAAGGCATCGTTCAACACAGGAGTATAACCATCCAGACTCACTGTGACAGTGCCGTTGACAGTCAGTGCCCCCGTGACGTTGATTTTATCGTTCGTGCCATTGCCCGTGATGGACACCGCGTAATTGGATCCAGCATCCAGTGTCAGTGTGCTGCCGAAGTTCAGCGTGCCCACATTGTTGACTCCTGGCGAGAGAACAGCGGTTGTGGCGACCGTAGCGGCACCTGTGATCGTTCCCGTTCCACCAAGCACGCCCGATGTGGCCGCGCTGGCACTTCCAGCAACCGAGCCGGTGATCAGCAAGGTGCCCGAAGTCACCGAGGTGTTCCCTGTGTAGGTGTTCACCCCGGACAGCTTCCATGTGCCTGAGCCCGTATCTTTCAATACCGGGAAATTCACCGTGGCGCCGTTGGAAATCACTCCGGAGATTTCACCGTCGCCATTGCCGCGCAGACGCAACTGACGGATGGTGTTGCTGGCGCTCAAGTTTCCAGTCACCGTGATCGAACCGCTCACCGAATTGATCGCGGTATCACCATTGCCAGAGGCTATCGCAATATTCCCTTGAATCGTATTATTGCCCGAGGCATTCCACAATGCCGTTAAGCCACTGAGCGTCCAATTGATTCCTGCAGGAATGGAGATATTGTTTTGCAGATAGATCTCGCCACCACCGGCCGCGGTAATGGTTTTCGGTCCTACACCGAGAGCGCCCGAGTGAGCCAGCGTCAACGTTGCCTTCGGCTGCGTGTTTGGCGCAGGCAAGGAAACATTGCCCGTGAACAGGTTGTCACCACTCAACAACACATTCGCCGGTCCGGCACTGCTGGTGCCAATGTTGAGACCTCCCGTGGGCGTGTCTCCCGCACCGATCACACCGGAGACAACCAGGGTGCCGGAGCCGCGCAATGTCAGAAGATTCGCACCATTAGCGATGTCACCATCGACCGTCAGCGTGTCCGCATCCGCTTGAATCGTGGCAGCACCAGTCAGCGTGATATCACGATTCGTGCCGAGACTGTAACTACCCGATGAAGAGCGCAGCGTGCCACCTCCCAGAGTAATCACATTGGTTTCAGAACTATCGCCCAAATGTTGCGCCGCACTGATCTGCAAGGTTCCACCAATGACGCTGGTGCTTCCGCTGTAGGAATTGGCGCCGGATAGGGTGAGTATGCCCGTGCCGCTCTTGATGAGAGATCCCGCGCTGCTGGTCAAATCACTGGCCCAGGTGACATTCTGTGCATTGGTATCCACACGATAGACTTGGTTTTCGGTACTGCTGAAACGTCCCGAATAGTCGAAAGTATTGGCAGCGGAATACTGCAACGTGCCACCGCTGAAAAGGATGGTGCCGGCCGCATTCGCGAGCTGATTGCCCAAAGGACCGCTGACGCCCGGCGTCTCAGCCGCACCCACGTTGAGAGCACCGTCACTGAGCACCGTATTGCCCGTGTAGGTATTCGCAGCCTCGAGAGTCAGCGTGCCCAGACCACTCTTGGTGAGCGTGCCCGCTGCTGCCGGAGAAACGGCATCCTGCAAGACCTGACCAATGGTGATGTTATTCCCGCTGCCGACGTTGAATTTCGCTCCGTTTGCAGTCAGATAAGCATTGTCGAAGGTGCCGGCGGGCAAATACGTCGCGCTAGCCGCCAGCGGCGACAAGAATCCAGTAGTGGAATCAAAGGTGATCGTGGCTGTGGAGCCCGCACCTTTGACATTGGTCGGGAAAGTCGGCAAAGTTACCGCCGCAGATCCACCGATATTGATGACGGCCGTGTTCGTATCACCGGCGGCCAACAGAGTGAAGGAGTTCGCGGAGAACGAACCTCCCGTCAGGTTCAAGGCGGAACTCACTCCAGTGGAACCGGCTGCCGCACCACCCATGGCAAGAACACCCACATTGGCAGTGCCTCCGGTCTGGTTGAACGCGTTCGTGGTATTGTTGGCAAGAGTGTCGGAACGGCCGATTTGGAGGATCGAATTGCCCCCAGTTGTCATATTCAAGACTCCGCTACCGCTGAGATTGAATGTGCCACCGCCACTGCTCGGACCAGGAGAGGGATTGGAATTCACACCCAACATAATGCCGCGCGTAGCACTCGCGGCGGTAGTGATGGTGCCGCCGCTCATGTTATACACGCCTTGGTTGCCCACGGTGTTCTGACCAACAAGAACCTGGTTGCCAGCACCTGAGAAGCTAATCGCACCGCCAGTCTGATTGACCGTTGCGGTGGCGGGAGTTGTCGGCATATTACCGACATTGACCGCATTTCCGGCCAAGGCATATGTTCCAGCGCTGATGTTAAGAGTGGCATCCAATCCCGGCAGAGTTCCAATGCTAAGGGCACCCGCAGTTCCGGTTCTCGCACCGGACAGGTTGAGCACTCCATTGCCTACAGTCGTCGTGCCGGTGTAAGTGCTCGCACCACTGAGCGTCCAAGTCCCGGAGCCAAGCTTGGTGATGCTGGTGGCGGCAGTGTTGTTGGGAATCACACCACTGATTTCACCTGTGCCAGCCGTGGATCCGAGCAAGAACAGGGTTTTGGCAGCATTGTTGGGCACAGATACATTTGCCGTGAACAACAAATTCCCAGATTCCGCAGCCTGCTCGATGGCAAAGCCCGCACCATTGAGCGACAGAATGCGGTTCGTAGTTTCACCCGTGCCGGTATAGATCAACTTGCCTGTTGTGACGGTATTGCCGGAAAGAACCGCCGCGCCGCTCTGAATGGTAGTGCCGGATCCAAGGTTACTGGTCGTAGAACCGGTATTTCCAATGTTGGACACACTGAGGTTGCCACCATTGATATCCGTGCGACCCGTGTAGGTATTCTGAGCCGTCAATACGGTGACTCCCGTATTGTTTGCAGCACCACCATAGATTTCAAAGAGGAAAGGCCCAGTGATCTCGGCATTCACGGTGAGTGTGGTGCCGTTGGCGGTGCCATTGTCGAGAGCGTCGCTGCCGAGAACAATCTTACCTCCTCCCGTCGCATCGATGATACCGCCGGTCGTCGAGCGGAATCCGTTCGTTCCGCCATTGGTGATGGTGAGATTGCCCGCACCCAGATCGAGGACACTCGAAGCGCCACCGTTCAGGTTGATCGTGCGGATCGAATTCGCGGCTCCGGAGAGCGTTGTGGTGCCTGATGAGGTGACCGTGATGTCGACGGCTGAGGCGCTACCTCGGGTGATGTTGCCCGTGAGCGCCGTGTTGCCGGGACCGTCGATCGTGAGGGTCTTCGCGCCCGCCGTTCCTCCAACAACTGCAGCGATGTCTCCGCCGACAGTCAGTGATGTGCCGGGAAGGATGCTGTTGTTTGTGAGCGTGAAGCTTCCTGTGGTAGCATCCGTTCCCAAGGTAACATCGCCGTTACCCAAGTGCAAAGGACTGGTTCCCGTAAAGGCGATGTTCGCCGCATTGGTCCAGGTCTGAGAAGGATTGCCGACTTGCGTGTGAGCTACCGTATCGGTGTTGTCAATCGTGCCCGCATTCAAGGTCAGTCGTCCCGTTCCCAAGGCATTGTCACTGTTGATATTCAGTTGACCGGCATTCAGTGTCACACCACCCGACGCGCCGGAGTTGTTGCCCGCGAGAGTCAGGATACCTTGATTCAGGGTCGTGACACCGTCATAGCCGTTGTTTCCACCCAGAACCAGAGTTCCGGCATCCGCTTTGGTGAGGCCAAAAGTCAGAGCTCCATCATCAATACCACCACCGACGGTAAACACGTTCGCCGGAATCGTGGTAACCACGCTGGCTCCGAGCGTAACAGCTCCCGTCCCTAAGTTGATGTTTTGTCCGGAATGTGTGAAATTGCCATTCCATGCGTAAGCACTGTGCCCCAGCGTGATGTCAGCCACACCTGCATTGTTGATGGTTGTGCCACCACCGATGGTCAACACACCGGTCGGCATGTTCCCTGATGTCGTGAGGGACAGCGTGCCTGCGGCGAGATGGAAATTGCCAGCACCGGTGTTTCCTGCATTGCCCAGAGTCAAGGTTCCGGCACCGCTCTTGATCACATTCGAATTGAATGTCACCACCCCGTTCAATGTCAGTGACGAACCATTCGCTCCGGTTCCCTCGACATTCCAGGTCTGCGAGGGAGAACCCGCATTCGAAGTCGTAATCGGCGCGCCGATGGAAACAACGCCGGCATTCGCGCCGACATCGATGCCACCTAAGGCGGTAGACGGCTGGATGGTCAGCACACCCGAGCTACCCTGATTGACGTTCACAGCGGTCACAGTGCCGGAACCTGCAACAAAATTCAGGCTGTTGATGGTGAAGTTGCCGTCCAATGTGGAGGTCACGATGGGATCCGTTACTCCATTTTCACTGAAAAATACCGTTTCATTGGCACCGGGAAGTGCCGCAGTGTTGACTCCTCCTGTGGCAAGTGTGCTGAAATTGCTGAGCGGACCCGCGTCCAAAGTCGACCATGACCCGGTTCCCTGACTGTTGGTCCAGTAGGCTGGCGAGAATGCCGTGACTGTGAGCGTAACTTCCGTGCTGGTCACGTTGAGCGAATAATTGAAGCCGCTCGGTGCCGCACCGATCACATAGCTGGTAAGACCGCCTCCTGTTAGATCACCGGATGGTGCGGAAAGAAGCGTGTAGGTACTGCCTGAGGTGATGCCTGCACCCAAGTTGTAAAGATCGAGTGTCACCACACCGGCAGTGAGGCTCGCGGTTCCTGTGGCACCCACCGCAATGCTGTCATTGGCGGCGCCATCAAACTCGAAGCCCAGCCTCGCGCCACCAGCGACGGTCAAGGCTCCGCTCGTGTTCCCGAGTGTGAGAGCCTCGATCGCGGCGTTCTGCAAGCTCAGATTCGCGGTGGCACCCACCGTGATGTTGCTCACCCCACTGGTACCGAAGCCGGCCTGGAGCTTGCCGTCATTCACCACCACTCCGGCTGCACCGCCATCAAGCGTGGTAGCGCCACTGATGGCGACACTTCCCAACCCTGTTTTGACTAGGTCTCCACCCGTGCTGGTGACATTTGCACCCACCATGGTGAGACCACCGGCTACGCTCGTGACATCGATGGTTCCATCATTTGCACCGATCGCAACGCTGCGATTGAGAGCGTGATCACTCACAGCAGAGATATAACTGAGACCACCGCCATTGAGATTGACAACCGTGGAATTTCCGAGCGGACCGCTAGTAGCTGGCGACGAGGTGAAGCCGAGCAAACCTCCGTTCACGGAAATGGGTCCGGAGAACGTGCTGGCACCGGTCAAATTCTGGGTCCCCGTACCCACTTTGGTCAAAGCCAATGTGCCAGTGCCACTGGTGTTGTCGGCGATGACACCACCAAATGTTGCGGTGGCATTGTTATTGCCAACTGTGAGAGTTTTGTCGGTGCCGGTGGCATTGTTGACCACCAGATTGGTTGTGGAAATGACATTCTGGCTGAGGCCGTTGAGATTGGCCTCGATTCCATTGACGTCCAGCACGGCGTTCGTGCCTGGCGCACTGAAAATCACATCACCCTTGCCCGCGCCGAAGGGAATCGCGTCAACAACGCCCATCTGCAGGGTGCCGGCAGCGATCGTGGTGGAGCCATCGTAGGTGTTGGCAGAGCCCAACGTCGTGACCCCGGCTCCCAGTTTTTCTAGGGCACCGGTGCCAGTGACAGGAACTGCCACGCTCTGCGTGGTGGCCGTGGTCAGTTTCAAGGTGCCAGCACCGCTCAATGCCAGAGATCCCGTGCCAGTCGCGCTGCGCTGCAAATTGAAACTATTGTCCGAGGAAACGGTGTCCAGCGTGACGGCTGCTGACACATCCGGCGCGATATCGAGACGCACCTGGAGATTGCTGCCGCCATTGCGGATCGTGCCGCCGCTGAGGGCAACGGCCGTCGTGGTGTTGCGCTGCGCGATACCCCACTGAGTGCGCAAGATCAAGGTTCCACCACTGAGGTTGAAACGGTCAATGCCGTCGGGCATGTTGGTACCTGCCGCCGTATCTCCGCGGTTATCGAGCACGATCCAGTCGGTATTCACCGTGCCGCCGCTCTGATTCATGATGCCCGTGCCGTCAATGCCAAGATAAATTCCGCCTGTCTGTTCACCAGTGCCCGAGGGGTCTGACGCCGTATTGACATTAGCGAGCGTGATGGTGCCACCACTGAGGTTGTACGTGCTCGTCTCGGAGCCATAATGACCCACGCGCAAGTTATTGGCAACCGTGACGTCGGACGTGCCGGACTGGTTCACGGTTCCGGAAGAGTTGGAGGCATCACCGATCCAGAACTGGCCCGACTTGACGATAGAACTTCCATCGATGTTAAGGATCGCATTATTGACCGCGCTACCGCCGGAGACCCCCGCCACATAGAGACCCCCAGATTTTGTGGAGGTATTTGTGCCGTCGGTGAGGTCGAGAGTGTAGCCGTTCAAGCTCACACCCGTGCCTTGCGTGTTGATCACAACACTGGCCCGCGTGAGGTTGGTGTCGGTGCCGTTGTGTGCGGCGGTAATATTCTGTGCCAGCGTGTAGCCGTCGGAACGCTGCAAAATCAGACGAGCCGCAGCCGCGTCGGCATACAGGGTGACCGCTCCTGTTCCCAGCGTGCCGGTGGTTCCTGAATTGCCGATTTGCAACACGTTGGTTCCTGCCGTGCCTCCGGCATTGACCACAATCTGATTGAGCGCGTTTGCGCCAACATTGTTCGTCCCGGTAAGCACCAGAGCCGAAGTCACCGCAGCGTTGGTTCCACCTACCGACAAAATGTCGGAGGAATTGGTAACATTGATGCTGCCGGAGATAAAACCAGTTGCGGAATAAGCTCCGATTTTGGCAGAACCATCGAGGGTAACGTTACCGCTGATCACGCTGTTGTTGTTCATGCGGATGGCTCCGATACCAGCCTTGATCGCTCCGGAATATTCTGTCAGTCCAGAAGCCGCTGAGGGCGTCGCTCCGGCGGCTTCCGCAAAACCATGACCACTGATGGTGAAATTGTTGGCGAAAGTTGCCCCGGAAATCCAAGCCTGAGCGCCGGCGTCCACATCCACGGCCGCGCCGCCGGTGTTAGCAGGAGTGAGATTGGTAGCGGTACGGAAAGTGCCACTGCCATCGCCAATGACGCTGGGGGCAAGCCGTAGAGTTCCCGTGAAGCCTTCATTGTTACCGGTAACATTTCCCGCACGAGCCGCAGCGGCGGCCGTGTAATGCGGATCGATCACCACCAGGCCACTGCCGTTGAGATTGTTGGCAAGCGTGACATCGGCATCATCGGCAACCGCACGGAAAGTCGCTCCACTGGCAATGTTGATCGTGCTGGCGGTAGAAAACACCGTCTGTGGCGTGCCGGTGTTGAAGTTGGCGATCAACGAGCCTGCTTGCACGTCGGTCGTGCCTGTGTAAGTGTTGACGCTGCTGATGGTAACCGTGCCGGAATTTTTCTTGATCAAACCGCCCGTGCCGGCAATGCCAAAAGCTCCGTTGCTCGTCAGAATGTAGGGTGTGGTGTTATCAAAGGTCACACCCGACGGCGTCTGGTTGACCAGAATATTCGGCGTAAAAGAAGTAGCCGTGTCGTCGAATACGACGGTGTCCCCGGTCAGGAACTTCTCGTCTCCGGCATTCCAGTTCAGGGTGTTGTTGGTATCCCAGGTGCTGTCAACGTCTCCAACCCACTTGTTTACCGCAGCCGAAACCACGAGATTGAGGTTGCCCAGTGTGTCGTCCGTAATGTTGACCGTATTGTGTCCCACAGGCGTGGTGAGCGTCAGCGCAGCTGCTCCCGTGCCGCCAATCGCACCCGAGTAAGTCATGATGGGGTATGTTCCCGTCACCCAGCCCGCGCCGCTCAGCACTACGTTGAGATTATTTGCCCCGTTCAATGTCAGGCCGTTGGAGGCGGTGGTGGCGATCTTGTCCACCGTGGTGCCTGCGGTATTGAAATCCAGATCGATGTTTGCGCCACCGGTCAACATGAGTCCACCGAGGGTGAGCGTGGTGGCTGACGTGCCGGCCGAGGCCGTTCCCACACGAACCGTGGTGCCGGTGGCTGCCGTCAGAATACCACCCGCCGTGCCACTGCCGGCAAAGACAGAAGTCCCGTTGACGGCTATCGCGCCAGCACTCGTGTTCGTGCCATCCAATACAAGAGTTCCCGCGCTCACAGTAAGCCCACCGGAGAAATTGCTCGTTCCGGTCAGACTGAGACTACCCGTGCCGATTTTCTCGATCGCCACTGTTCCAGCACCGTCGTTGATGGAACCACCGAAGACAGATACACCATTTTGGTGCCCGATGAAAAGCTTGGCTGCCGATGCTGTTGCTGAGTTGATCACCGTGCCACCCGCGCCTGCAGGATTGGTCAGGGTATTGATCGCTTCCTCACGCCCGTTCAGGTCGAAAGTTCCGGCATTGAGAGAAACCCCCACCGAATTGTAGATCTGATCCACATAGGTCGCGATGTTGAAACCTGCAGGGGCCAGATTGATTGCTGTGCCAGGCGTGGTAATGTTGTCATAGCTGCCCCCCAGTTGCAAGGTGCCACCATTCACCGTCACACCTCCTGAGCCACCTACGGAGTGAATTGCCTGACCGACGGCTGCCGTATTTCCCTTGGCCAAAATCAGCGTGCCACTATTGACAATCGCAACTCCGGAATTGTTATCCACCGTTCCGCCGAGAGAAAAACTACCGGAACCGCTCATCTGGAGGGTCGTGGTATTCAGCACTCCATTCCACTCGGTCGTCGTGGATTGGTTGGTTGTCACCACATTGCCACCGCTGATGGTGCCGCCCGCTCCGGTGAGGCTACCCACGGTGCGGGGAAGATTGCCCGTGGCAAACGTACCGCCGTTGACAATCAGATTGGTGGTGGCCGGGATGATGCCGGTAGTGCTGAAATTCAGTGTGCCAGCATCAACTCGAGTGTCGCCCGCATAGTCATTCGCCGCATTTCGCAGTTGAACCGTTCCTGCTTCGTTAATGGAAAAACCACCGGTGCCGGTAATCTTTCCTGCGATATTAAGTGTACCGCCAGTCGCAGCCTGGATGTTGCGGGCTGTATCGCTGCCATTGAGAGTGACCTGACCATTGATGATACCACCTTGGTTGTTACCCTGACGCAAAACGCCACCGTCATTAAGAACAATATTATGCTGCTGGGCATTGGCATTCCAAATCTGGTGCTGGCCCCCGTTGTTGACCGTTACAACCGCTGTTGCGGAAAGCGGATTCGCACGCTGTGACCCGAATACCCCTCCGTTCACGACTACGTTTTCGAGTATGGAATCAGCGGACGGGTTATACCACAAATCACCGGCACCGGTTTTGGTCAGGGTGAAGGTACCGCCATTGAAAACCTGGCCATCCACGAGATCGTAGCGGCCCGAACCGCCCCATGTGGTATCGCCAGCAAGTGTGATTCTTGCGAAGTGACTGTTGTTGATGAGTGCTGCTCCGTTGTTCGCAATCGCACCATTGCCGCCGACACCTTGACCGGAAACCACCAGCTCTGGATAACGAACGCCCACTGCCGTACCATTCGCATCAAAGGTTCCTCCATTCGAAACCGTGATGACTCCCGCTCCACGCAATGCATCGCTATTGCTGATCCTGAGAGTGCCACCCGTGACATTCACCGCGCCTCCCCCCAGCACGTTTGCCCCGCTCAACGTCAAAACGCCCTCGGTCACACTCGTCACGCCGGAATAGGTATTCACTCCCGAAAGCGTCACTGCCGCGACACCATTTTTGATAATGCCCCCTGCACCCGTGAGAGGATTGGCGACACTGTAGTTCACAATGCTGTTGTTAAACGTAAGAGTCCCCATGCTTACAGCTCCGCCCGTAATGGTGCTATTCAGCACAGGAGTCGCTGGAGCTCCGACATCATGGGTATCACCAAAAACAACGGCATCTCCCTGATAGAACGTTGCGGCAGTGCTGGAACTCGATGCCAATGCAAAATTGGAGCTCGTATTGACATCCCAGGTATTGCTCGCCTGTCCCGTCCAAATCAATGAATCCACAGAATTCACGACGAGATTGACTTGTCCTGCCGTGCTGGTGTCCAAGGTCGCATCGATGTGAGGATAATTCCCTACTGCACCCAGAGCGAAACTACCGCTTCCCCCGATCGTGCCAGAGTAATCGAGCAAACGATACGTGCCTGCAGTAAATGAGGGAGCCTGCGGATTCACCGTAACGGTAGTGCCCGCAATCGTCAGGCTGCCTGCATTCAAAGGCGCTGCTGCCGCAGGTGCCGACAGCATCGGCGCGTAGGTCGTAGTACCGGCGACGCCAAAAGCAACGTCAGTCGCTGTCAAAATTCCTCCCGCCAATCCGGGACTTAACGTGGCGCCATCGGAAACATTAACCACGCCCGAGGTGCCGCCAGCGACGATCAGCGTGCCCGCACTCACATTCGTCGTGCCCAGATTGATGGAAGCACCGCCAAGAATCAGAGTTCCTCCGGCAACATTGGTGCTGCCGGCATGATTCCATGTTCCAGGCACCGTAAGTGTAGAAGCGCCCGCCTTTTCAATCGTGGCGCCAGCCAAGCCCGTAACGCTACCTTGAAGCACTCGATTGGTCGTACCAGTGAACGCAACAGTTCCCGAATTGATCGTCCAAGAGTTTGCCGCCAGTAGTCCATTCTCAAACTCCGTGCGCCCCGCCCCATTGCTGACCATATGCAATGTGCCCTGACTAGATGTCGTGCCCTGAATTTGAAGATTTTTCGCAATGTCAGTGATTGAGACTGGTGTAGCAAATGTCAGTGTGGATGGCGCTGTGAAATTTGCATTTTGCAATATATGATTTGTACCCGTGGAAGTCGCTGCCGTGTTGAGCCGCACCAGACTCTGGGAAACTCCATTCACATTCAATCGTCCATTGTTGCTATTACTTTCGCCAAAAGTTAAGGACGCAGTCGGAGCCAACGCATTACTTGCATTCAGCGCCAACAAACCATTGGCCAGGGTGAAATTGCCATGTGTGTTGCCCGCGCTGTTGATGTTCCAGGTGCCGGAATCTGTTTTCGTGATTGCAGCTGTGCCGACGTTCATATTGCCGGAAATCGTACCTGTATTGGTACCCCGTATGAAAAAGATGGTTGTTGGAGTGGTTGCATCATTCAAGATACTCCCCGAGATAACGAGTGGCGCATTATTGGCGGTAAGCGCCTGAGCCGAGCCGCTCTTGAATGTGATATTACCAGACCAAGTGTTCGTATTGGTATTAACAGTGTTGACGGATTCAAGAGAGACACGGGCAAAACCAGCACCGAGGTTTTCTAGCACAACATTGCGGTTGACTGTAATTCCACCACTGACGCGAAGGTTGTTATTATCGGCTACACTTGGTGACCCAGAGTTTGTGACAAGAGCACTGCCTGTGCCAAGTGCAGAGCTGTTGCGAAGAAGTAAAATTCCATTGCTCACCTTCGTTACACCCGAATGAGTGTTCGCACCATTCAAGATCCATGTACCCGTGCCGGTCTTTTCAATGGAAAGCACCCCCGTGCTATTATTGGAAATCACTGCATTGATAACATTGTTTGCAGTACTGGTGCCGCCAAGCGTAAGTTTACGATTGGCGGCCGAACTTGGCGCCACAGTGTTCTGGACGGTGACTGCACCCGTATTATTGCTGTTCTGCCATGTCTGATCCGCGCTGAGACGAGTATTAATATTCTGGCCCGACGTTGTGCTACCTATCGTAAGGGCTGCTGTGCTCGTTTTACTGATGCCATTTGCACCCAATGTAAGGGTGCGATTGGTGCCGCCGGCCTGTATCGTTTTAGCTCCAGTCGTGACAGCACTGATGCCTCCCACTGAACGATCAGCGCCAAGGTCAAGAGTCTGGTTCGAAGTTAATGTGGTGATATTTAAAACGGCAACATCCGATGCACCTGGAATGGCAACTGGATTGGGCGTGGCAGCACCTGATGCAGTGGACCAGTTACCTACGGTGCCCCATGCATTGGTGCTGGAGCCCCGATCCCAATAAATATCAGCGGCCTTTGATTTTGGGGTCAGAAGCGAGCAAACAAAAGCCGAGCCGAGAATGACAGGGATGAAATGACGACGCGTAGCACGTACACGCACTAAAGAGTACTTGGTTTTCATGAGCAGAGTTTTTTTAATGCTGGCGACAAGGGTTTTGGTGACGCTCTGAAAAGAGCGACTAATATGACTTGCCACAACTCTTACCACGTGACAAGAAAAAAAAATCGGAAAAAATTTTCTCCGAGCTTTAAAGCTGTGCGGCCTGACAACAAATTCGAAACTTCCGAAAAAATGATTATTTTGCCATCAATAATTTTATTTCTCAAGAGAAGATTTTTAAACCTAAACCAAACACATTGGATTCTCTGAGTTGTCAATACACGATGCAGAAAATGAGTTGTATAGGCGCTTGCGCCTCTACGATTTACGACGCTTTACAATGATTTTCATATCCCCATAAATGCTCGTTACCTCTTGAAGGGTGGTAATTGTCCATGGTTGATGGACGCCAAGACCATTTTTAGTGAATACCATGTCAGCGGCAATGTAAACGCAGGAATGAACCACATCATTGCCGCCGGGAGAAAACATTACAATATCACCGAATTTCTCAGGCACTTCCACATCCACAAAATTCGCCGAAAGCTCCTCAGCAATCGTCTGAAGATCAAGGTAACGATCATTTTTGGAATCCTCAAAAAAATTCATTGCGGTCCAATGACAATCTCTTTTCTCACCGAACCCATCCTCGATAGGATAAGTATAGATGATCTGCCTCGCCACAGGGGGCAATAGATGGATCACGTCCAAGCGAGTCGTGTGATTTTCCCGCTTGAGTGATTCAAGCAAGGGAAGGAAATCTTTGTAGTTGAAAGGGCCAGACCAATAATTCACGAGTGAAGGGATGTCCGTGTTGCCATCAATTTCGAGCTTAAGCAAAATCGTTTCGGTGCGCGTCAGTAGCTTGAGCCACTCAGGGCATTTTTTCTGATCTTTGATGTGGTATAGCAAACAGCGAATATCGCTTAAGCACATAGCAGATCCACGCGGATAGAGCAAAGAGTCAAAAAAATCACCGATTTCGCCCTCCATAAGAGCATTACTTCGGATCTGCTTGAGAACCTCAGGCGAAAACAAATAAGGATTCTCCGAAAAATGATTGACCGAATTGAGTGCCAATAAACGATGGATGTTTTTACGCTGCGTCCGATCCAAGCGCGCAATCCACTCTTGGCTTGGATGCAGATAAAGTCCGTGTGAACTTTGCTCAGGCGCGGTAGTCACCAATTCTTTGATCTCCTCTTGACTGTAACCATTTTCCGTCAACCACTGCGCAACCTCATCGAGGTCCATATCCGGAAAAAGCCATGCTTCTTCGGACTTTAGCAATTCTGCAACATCGATAAAATGAGCGGGTTTCTCAGTGTAGATAGTCTCCGCCCTGAGTATTCCCCAAGGTCCCGTCAAGTCATTCTCATCTCTAAGTTCAGAAATTGGCGTCACGGTCAAAGGATCGACATTCTGCGATGATACTGACAATTGACGAGCTATCCACCAACTTGATGTTATTAGACCACAGGCCAATCCCAAGCCATGAAAAAACGCAAGCCAACTTCTTTTGTTTTTCATGCACTGATCGACTTGTCTATTGTCTTCATTCATATTTTGTGTGCCGTAGATTGATCAAATCCCTAATAATGCGCAAGTAAGATCCTGCGACTAACCACTTGCCCCGTCACGGACGAGGGCACTGCTGAATTTCACTTTCAGACCACTCGGATCAGAAATGACTTGAGACGATTTTGCTCTTGAATCAGGGACCTGTGACTCTCAACCGAGCGAATTTTTTCGCACCCAACGGCATCGGGAAGGCATACGTCACGTTGTTGCCGGAAATGGTCACCGTATCCGGCGAGCTCTCCGTTGTCCACATGCCCGTCAGTGTGTCGGAGGTTTCCACAGTGAAATCCGTGTCATAGACGCCCGAGTAATCCGCGCCTTTGACCCAGGTAACGCTCAACGTGCCCGACGTGTCGATGACTCCGGGCAGTATCGTCAATCCGGTCGTGTTCCCGTTAGGTCTGCCCAGGAAATACTCGACACCGTTCGCCACCCATCGTTGTCATGATCGTCGTTCAAGTTGGCTCCCGCGCCGTTCAGCGCAGCCCAAGCGCCATAGCCCTGCTGAACCAGTTTCAGACTATTGCCCTCCACTTTCAATTCATACCCGGTGATCGGCGTCTCCAACTCCGGAGTGCCGATAATCCCAGCCGAACTGGCAATCAGATCGTAGCTCGCCAAGGTCGGCGTGCCCGTGATCTTGACCGTGCCGGCACTGACGTCAAACGTGCTGGACGAGTTCGTCGGCGACCCCAAAGTTAAGCCCAGCGATGCACCCGCGCTCACCATCACCGGTGAAGCTTGGCTACCACCAATCAAAGCCAGCGTTCCCGCCGCCACCATCCCAAGTCTGCCCCGCATGAAGCGGAGAGGATGACAACATCGATGCAATGGCAAGTGCAAGCGGTAGTGAAATGCGTGCGACGGAATGAATGCGTAACTTCATGGTCGTAAATAGGGTTGTTTAGTTCTTAGTAAAACGATTATTCAAATTTTTACACATCTTATTTACCACGAATCACTGAAGCGAAAACGAAAAAACACATGCAATTCGCGAATTTTACGCTAGTTTGCGTCGCCTCGCACCGTAAAATCATCATGTTTTTCACCCGCGTCATCGTGCCCATTTCCATTCTCGCCCTTGGGGGCGGGGCTTGGTACTACTTGGGCAAACCGGTGGAAAAACCGAAGCCGGTGGCCTTGCCCGAGCAGTTGATCAAGACCGAAGTGCTCGAACTCAGGCCACGGGATTATCAAGTGTGGATTGATAGCCAAGGCTCTGTCCGTGCGCACTATGTCACCACGATCACTCCCTTGGTCAACGGCACGATCTCGGTGCTGCATCCGTGTTTTGAAGATGGTGCCTTTTTTGAAAAAGACCAAGTTCTTGCAGAATTGGACCCCGCCGATTTTGCCGCCAACCTGGCGGCCGCCGAGGCCCGTCTGGCACGAGCCGAAGCCGCGCTGCAACAAGAACAAGCCCGGGCCAAACAAGCCAGGCTGAACTGGGAGGACATCGGCTACGACGAGGAGCCTTCCGATCTTGTGTTGCGAGTTCCGCAACTCAAGGAGGCTCAGGCGTCCGTCAAGGCCGCGACTGCCGATCTGGACCAAGCAAGACGCAATCTGGAGCGCACCAAAATTCGTGCTCCATTCGCAGGGCGTGTGAAAATTCGTAATGTCGGGCTCGGACAAGCCGTGGGCGGGAATGCCGCGCTGGGTGAGGTTTTTGCCTCCGATTATGCGGAAATCCGCCTACCCATTTCACCCGCGCAATTGGATTTCGTCAAACTACCCGCGGAAGAATCCGATCCCCCGGTCGCCGTGCGACTCACCGATGCCAGCGGCGTGTCCAATCATCACCAATGGCAAGCTGAAATTGTGCGCACCGAAGGCACGCTCGATGAAACCACCCGCGAACTGTTCGCCATCGCCCGTATTCAGGATCCCTTCGGCCGATTGAAACAATCACCACCACTGCGTATCGGCCAACCCCTTCGCGCACAAATCCAAGGAGTATTGTTGCCTCAAGTCTTTGTCATTCCGCGCAAAGCACTGCGCGGCGTGAATCGGGTGTATATGGTGGAACAAGAACCTCCCCTGTTAACACGCAAGACCATCATTCCCACTTGGTCCACCGCGGAGGAAATTGTCGTGCAGGAAGGTTTCACCCATGGAGAAAAACTCTGCGTTTCATCACTGACCTATGCCGTGGAAGGCGCCAAGGTGGAGATCATTGCCTCACCGGTTGATGCTGCCTCGGGTAAGCAGGAGAATGTCTCTGCACCAAAATCCTGATGAGCGCCCATCGGCGTTTTCTCGACTTTTTGAGTCATTTGCGCTGGCAATGCAAGAATCACAGTCTACTGTGGATGGATGAATGAAACATGGCAGACATGGGCGGCACTTTCGCCTGGTGATCGATTGCAACAACATCAGGTGACATGCGGTCCATTGGGCGCGGAAGAGGTGGAAATCCGTGTGGAATCCTGCGGCATTTGTCATTCAGATCTGTCCATGATCGATAACCACTGGGGCATGTCCACTTATCCTTTGGTCGCGGGTCACGAAGTGATCGGAGTCGTGGAAAAAACTGGCGTTGCTGTGAAAGGAGTCAAAATCGGTGATCGTGTGGGACTCGGTTGGTTCGCGGGTTCTTGTCTGAGCTGCACGCCTTGCATGTCCGGTCGCCACCAGTTGTGTGGCGTGGCGGAACAAACCATCGTCGGGCGTCACGGCGGCTTCGCCGAGCGCGTGCGCGCGCACTGGAGTTGGGCCATTCCTCTTCCTGCGGCTCTCGACGCCCGCAAGGCAGGACCTTTGTTCTGTGGTGGCATCACGGTATTCGCGCCCATCATCGATGGCGGAGTGAAACCAACAGATCGGGTCGGCGTCATCGGCATCGGCGGCCTGGGCCACCTAGCTCTGCAATTTCTGGACAAATGGGGTTGCCACGTCACCGCCTTTACCAGCAGTGCGGAGAAAGCTGAGGAAGCGCGTGCATTGGGCGCGGACGAAGTGCTGGACTCGCGCAACACGGATGCGATGAAACAAGCGGCTGGGCGCTTCGATTTCATTCTCTCCACGGTGAACGTGCCGCTCGATTGGAGCGAATATCTCAACTTGTTAGGTCCGGATGGCACCCTGCATTTTGTCGGCGCGGTATTGGAGCCTGTGGCAGTGCCGGCATTTTCCTTGATCGGCGGTCGCAAAAAAATCACTGGCTCACCACTGGGCTCGCCGGCCACCGTGAGGACCATGCTGGATTTCGCCGCGCGTCATGGCATCGCCGCCCAGACGGAGGACTTCGCGATGTCGGAGGTGAATCAAGCACTGGATCATCTGCGGGCGGGCAAGGCGCGCTACCGCCTCGTGCTGCACGCGGATTGAGCCTTTCTCACGCTTCCAACAAAGCGAGGACATCGAGAAAATCTTGATCTTGCCACATACCGAATTCCTCGCGACCTGTCAGCTTTGCTTGGTAGGCGGCGGGACTGGATAGACCGCAGAGGAACTTTGCGAGCTGTCGCGGAGTATCCAAGGCCGCGTGGTTTTCACGTCGTAAGGCGAGCATTCGCTGCCACTCATGATCGGGGATTTTTGAAGTAGTGACATCGCGCCAACGAAGGGGTTTCCCACCCAGACACAGATCGCAAACACCACAGTTTTCGAAGCCGCGAATGCCAAAATGTTGGGCGAGATGGCGGGCGCGGCAGCGACGCGATTCGACATACCCTTGCATCAGACGGATGCGCTGGAATTCAAACGACGCACGAGATTCAAATCGTTCGACCATGCGTTCGATGACTTCTGGAATCCTGACATCCGCCTTTTTGTCGCGCTGATAGACTTCACGAACGCCACGCTGTTCCAAGCGGATATCACCCGCATCTGCCAGTGCCTTGATGATTTCCGTGGCTTCCTCGTGTGAAATACCGGTGGCTTCGGCGATTTCATACAAACGGAAATGCAAACTACCATAGGCTTCCTCAGCCGAGGCGAAGAGAGCGCGAATGCGATGTTTCACGCGCGACGGATACCCGGCTAGGGCGCGATCGAGAGGACGCAACAAACGCACCCTCAGATAGGCATGAAACTGGCCACTACGCTCGATGATACCATCAGTCTCCAGATAGGCGAGCACAGTGCGCAGGGATTCCTCGCGCATGTCGAGGCTAACGGAAAGCTCATAGGGGGAAATCGCAAAGCACTTCCCCGGTGCCGCGAGCCGAAGCAACCGATCGAGAAGATTGCGCAGTGCTTGCGGCGAGGGAGTCGCCGCGTGGATGAAATTTTCCAAAGTCTTCGCATCAGGCTTGTGGGCGAAAAGCACACAGTAGGAATCAAGCCCATCGCGTCCCGCACGTCCGATTTCCTGACTGTAGCCCTCGATACTTTTGGGCAGGTGATAATGGATGATGCCTCGGATGTCGGATTTATCGATACCCATGCCAAAGGCAATCGTTGCCACGATGATACGAATTTGATTCCTCAAAAAAGATTCCTGATGCATGGAACGCATTTCCGCCGTGAGACCAGCGTGATAAGCGAGAGCGGCAAACCCGTTTTTTTGCAACATCGCGGTGATGCGCTCGGTGTCCTTGCGGGACGTTGCATAAACGATCGTCGGCCCACTCGTTTCCTGCAATATCTTCACGAGCTGCGCGTCTTTTTCTGCGGTAGCGCAGGACTCCACCCGCAGTTGCAAGTTCGGGCGGTGAAAACCGCCTTGAAATTGGCAAGCAGCAGAAATGCGAAACGCCTTGCGGATTTCCCGCGCCACGGAAGGAGTCGCCGTGGCGGTGAGTGCCAACACACAACGAACCTTGAGGCGCTGACGCAGGCGGGCGATTTTCAGATAATCTGGTCGGAAATTGTGTCCCCATTCGGAAACGCAATGCGCCTCATCGATTGCCAATAAGCTGATGGTCACTCCCTGCAAGGACTTGCGAAAACCCCGTGAGGCAAGGCGCTCAGGAGAAAGGAACAGGAGCTTGATTTGCCCGGAGAAAACACCCTCGAGAATTTCCCTGGCTTCATCATCGGTCAGCGTCGAATCAATCTTGGCAGCGGCGATGCCGCGACGATGCAGCGATTCCACCTGATCTTTCATCAACGCGATCAAAGGACTCACCACCAGAGTCACCCCGGGAAAAAGCAATGAGGGCAGTTGGTAACACAGAGATTTTCCAGCACCGGTGGCAAACAGCGCGAGGGCGGATTTCCCCGCCAAAAGAGTGCGAATCACCGCTTCCTGTTGTCCACGGAACGACTCCATGCCGAAGCGCACACGCAACAGGGAGAGTATCGGATCCGTTACGTTATCAGGCACCACAACAAGCTAAAAAAGTTGCTCCGCGCGGTCAATCACCGAGATGAGCTCAACGTCTTCCATGGATCGATTCGCAAAAAACACGCCCGCTCTTGTCAGTGACAAAAAGCGGGCGGATTGATGCGCTGGGAAACTCTCGATTATTGCTCTCCGAGTGCCGCACCTGCGGCTGGTTGGGTGGCAGCCTCAGCAGCAGCTTTGGCAGCAGCCTCGGCGGCGGCTTCAGCATCTGCGGCGGCTTTGGCCTCGGCGGCAGCGGCATCAGCACCGGCGGCGGGCGCTGGGTCGGCAGCAGGCGCAGTTTCGGCGGCAGGTGCAACGGGAGCGGCTTCGGCGGCAGGCGCTGGCTCGGCAGGAGTGGGGAGAGTTTCTTTGGGTTTGCAGGATGCCGCAATGAAGGGCAGGACGGCAACGGCGAAAAATACGGTTGATTTCATAGCTATGGTTGTCTTTGGGTTCGATGCAAACCTTTGGTTTACCATGACATCTTGTCATTTACGCAGGACGACGTCAATGATGGAGTTGCATTTATTTCCATGGCTGCGATGTTGTCCTCATGGAAATGCACGAAGTCATGTGTCCCACTTGCGGCGAGACATTTGAACTGGCAGGGCCGGACGAATCGGAGTGGCCCGCCGAGTGGGATTACGATTGTGAAATCTGCTGTCGCCCCATGCTGATTGTCTTCGAGGAATACGGCGTATTTGCCAAAGGCCTGGGCGAGTGAGCGCAACCGAGAAAACGCCTGTTACGAAGGACAACTTTTTTGCATCCGCCATGGATTTTTCGCTCCACATGACTAATCTGTGCCCAGAAAAATGATTGCTCACACGCCGATCCGCAACTGCGCATTCGCTGCCATCGACTTCGAATCGGCCGGCGCTGCCAGCGGACGCACGGATGTGCCGATCCAAATTGGCATGGCTGCATGGTCGCCCGATGCCGGGATGGAAAAATCCTTCGTCTCCTATCTGCGTGGCACGCAGGGCATCGCTTGGAGCGCGCAAAAAGTGCATGGCATCACCTTGCTGGACCTGCAGGAAGCGCCTGAATTGCTGACACTATGGCCTGTGGTCAAAGAGCACCTCGGCGGTCGCGTGGTAGTGGCACACGGCAAAGGCACGGAAAAAAAATTTCTTCGCGCTTTCCCTGGACACGGCTTTGGCCCCTGGATCGATACCCTGCTACTAGCCCGCGCAACCTGGCCGCAATGGCAGGATCACTCGCTCAGCGTGCTATGTGATTCCCTGGAACTCACTGCCTTGGTGAATGCCGCCTGTCCGGGTCGTCGATGGCACGATGCGCTTTTCGACGCCACCGCCTCACTTTTTCTGTTAGAAAAAATTCTGCAACTCACGCAGTCGTGGCATGTTCCTTTGGGGCATTTTCTGCAACCCGATCAATCGGCGTGGCACCGTCACCAACCTAACAGAGGATGATTTTTCCACAGCCATGCCAAAGCATCAGAGCCACGCAAAATCGCCTCAGCAGCGTGCTCTCAGTCCTTGGTCAATCCGCAACAGAATGTCATCCAAGTGATGGACCACGAAAAATCGCATTCTTGGCAAAGCCCACGGAATTCCGAGATGAGAGGCTCCCAAAAACGTTGACCTGTGCTTTCATCATGGCGATTGTAGATCACAATTGCTTTGCTACCGTCCTATGTCGATTCGCATAGAAGATCGAACATGCTATGTAGCTTGATTCCCTCAGAAACGTATGATTTTCTCTTCCTGCCGCGTATTGCTTGTTATGCTTTTGCGAAAAATTCGCTTGATTGTTGGGATGAGGCGATGCCTCACCGCGACATTGCTCGGAGTGTCTTTGGCAGCGCAGGAAACAACTACGCTAGGAACAAGTAATTCCGCATCCTCAGCCAAGAAAGATGTCGTGCGAAATGCAGGGCAAGACGCCATTCAGTCAGTGAAGATGCCGGGAATCGAAATCCATCCCGTGGAGCGGACGGTCGATGTGGACGCGGAAGTTTGTCTTGATGAAGGAGCTCTTGAACTGATCGCCTGCACCAAGGACAGCAAAGAGCATGAGTCGATCGTAGTGATCCAGGCACGACCCTCCCACATCCATGCCGCTCTATTGCTGCTGGGTGCCCGCAACGGTCAGCCTGCCATGCGGCAGCCTCTCGACGAGGCGATGACACGTTGGGAAGACATCCCGCCCAAGGGGGATCCCGTTCATATTTCACTCGCTTGGAAACAAGAAGATGGCACGCCTGTGGAGAGACCCTTGAGCGATTTTCTGATGCGCAGCGAAGAGGAGGAAGCTGCGGACGAAGCGAACAAGGACAAACAAAAGTTCCCTGACACTTTTTTGTTCGCCGGATCCCGCTTGGGCGATGAATCGGAAACCCCACGAAAATACTTGGCCGAACTGTCCGGAAACGTCATCTCCATCTCCACCTTTGGTGATGAATTGTTGTGCCTACCCGAGATTCATGGTCATGAAAATCAAGCGCTCGCCTGGAAGATCGATCCCACCCACTTACCAAAAAAACACACCAAGGTGCAATTGCGTTTGCGAGTGAAAAAAAACCATGCCGATCGTTCATCCGGTTCTTATCGTGATTGACAGCCATGATGTGAGAATTAGGCTCATGGCTCATGGACGATTATGACCGTCGCCAGTTTCTCAAGACCACCGTGCCTGGTTTGCTGGGGGTGATGTTGTCGCTACCATCCCTGTGTGCCATGGCGACGCGCGCGAATGCCTATCAAGGACGCTTGAAAGCGGATCAACCGATGCACTGGGAGGCATTTTTAGAAGCCGTGGCGAGGGAGGCCGCCAAACAACATCTCGATCGCTGGAATGAGGAAGATTACCTGAAAAAAATCTCTGCCCTCACGCGGTCTCTCTATCTGGAAGATCCTGTCATTGCCCAAGCGATGGAAAAAGTTTCCACCCGTTTGAAAAAAGGCTGGGTCGATTTTCACGACTTAGAGAAGAACCTCGATTTTGCCGTATGTCTGCTGCAATTCGATGTGAACGAAGAAATCAAGCCTCACAACCACCCCGGCATGACGGGCATGATTTTATGCGGCTCCGGAGAAATTCGAGCGCAGAATTACGATCTTTATAAAACCGTTGAGGAAAAAGACGTCGATGGTGCGCGATCCGGCAAGTATCTGCTCCACCGCTCCATGGACTCGACCTTGCGCAAGGGCGATATTTCCACACTCACCTCACGCGCGCGCAACATCCACACGCTCAAGGCAGCCCAAGTGACACAACTGATCGACATCTTCACTCCACCCTACAACAAGGAGCGTTCGGAGAAAAGCTGTTGGTATGAAGTGGATGAAGCTCCGGTGAGCGGCAGTCGCACGATTTACGAAGCACACCTGCGCGATTGATTTTTGCATTTGCGCTTGGCAATTCCTATCATTTCACGCCAGCATCCGCCCTGTTTGCCATGTCGACCGACGCCATACTCGCTTGCACCCGCATTTATCTCGACATCGATCCCACGGTGCCGGTCTCGATGACGCCGATCAAAAAGGGCGCATCGGGTCGCACCATTGTCCGCGTTCTCAGCAAGGAGCGTGATCCGTTCATCGGCATTCACTGGAAGCCCGAGCGGCCGGATAGCGAAAATTTCGTACCGGTGGGCAGGTTTCTGAAGAAATGCAAATTGCGTGTTCCCGAGATCTACTATGAAAATCGTAATAAGCGCGTCGCACTGGTGCAAGATCTGGGAGATGTGGACTTGTTGTCGATGATAGATCGACCGTTTGCCGAAAGGAAAGCTTATTACCGATCGGCCCTGGAGCAGATCGACCAATTGTTTTACGCCCGTCCTCCGAAAGAATTGGAGTTGATGCCGGCCTTCGATGAATCCCTGTATCGCTGGGAGCAAGAGTATTTCATGGAGCATCTGGCAGAGGACTATCTCGGCATGGACAGCGGACCGCTGAGACGCAGCGAAGAACTGAGATCTCTGGCCAAGGGATTGGGAGCATCGGCGAAGCATCTGGTGCACCGCGACTTCCAATCGCAAAACATCCTGCTTCACGAGGGCGAGGCATGGTTGATCGATTTCCAAGGCCTGCGCCGCGGACGGCAGGAATACGATCTGGCATCGCTGCTTTACGATCCCTACATGGATCACAGCGCGGAAGACCGCGAAGCCATACTGGACTTATGGGAGCAGATTTCCGAGGATCGTCCGGCGGAGAGCACCCTGCGCGACTGCGCCACCCAACGATTGATGCAGGCGCTGGGCGCGTATGGCAATCTGGTCGAAAACAAAGGTGATGAATGGTATCTTCCTTTCATCCCTATCGCCGCGCGTTTGCTGAGTGAAGTGGTGGCGGACACTCCATTGCAAGAACTGTTGGCGCCGTATCTGCGTCAGGCCATACGGACTCGTTAGCGAGAAGTTTTTCTCCACCGATCATGTTTGCCGGTTCCCCATCCTTCGTCTCGCGTTTGTTGCCGGTGCTTTCCGCCACCATCGCCTGCTGGGCTTTGATGTTGTCCGTGCCGCAAGTGATGCGTTTCGAACAGGGATTGCAGCGCATCATGGCGAGTTTGTGGTATCCGCAGTACCGGCATGTGCACGGCGCGGGGACTCAGGAGCAGGCGCTGACGCTTACGAAAGTCAAAGAACCCGTCGCGATGGCAGCTCCCTTTGCCATCGAGATGGGAAAGGATCCTGAGAAAATTTTCGATACGGATCCGCTATCGCCTAGTGATGTCGCAGTGCTCTTGGATGCTCTCAAAAAATCAGGAGTGGCTTCGGCGATGATCGGGGCACCCATGGCATGGTCATCCCCGGATCCGTTTGCCCTCGATGCGTTGGAATTGGTAATCTCGGGATTTTCGTCCTGCGTGACCAGCGCGGCGGTGGGGCGGGGCGCGGAAGCGGAGCCGATGCCCCCGGCCTTTGTGCGGGCTTCGATACCTTTGACAAGGGTCATCGGCTCCAGCACCGATATCCCTGTGGTCAATCGTGTGGCTTTGGCAGGAACATTTCTCGGCCGGGAAAACACATGGGCAGGGTTTTCGATCATCGAGTCGGAAATGCCAAGTGTTGATCGCCCGTGGTTGATCGCACGCTGGGGGGATCGCATCATTTTTTCCTCGGCACTATTGGCGGTATTGGTTCGTGAAGAAATTCATCCGGAAGAATTGCTGATCGAACCGGGGCAATTCATCCAGTCACCGCGCACTGGACATGCATGGAACATTGATCCCCATGGTCGTGGAATGGTCACCGTAAGTTCCGCAGGTCCTGCGGATTTGCAAGCGCCGCAGATGATACGTCCGGAGCCGGCAGATCTCGCACGTTTGCAAAAACATCAACCGCCAGTGCATTTGCTGCGGGAGATGGGGGAGTCCATGCCTTTGTCCCTGCAATTGCGGCAGCTGCGTTCTTTGTATGAAGCGCCTCGTCTTACGGATCGCGTGACCTGGTATCGGCTCCCGCTCAAAACCGAGTGGTTGATTGTCGTACTGGTTGCCGCGCAGTCGGTGGTGGTTGCGGGTTTCCGCACAAGGACGCGTTGGTATTCTCTGACGGTCGTGCTGTTGTTCTGGATTCTCTCCTTGCTCTGGGGAAATACGTGGGTGCCATTGAGCCCGACCTTGCTGGGCATGGCTCTCGCCTTTCGCTCTCAACGGGAACCAACGATAACGCCAGACCCTTCTTCGGCAGCTCCTGCTGTAACGGTGGTGGAACAAGCAGCTGAACCATTACCCACGCAAAAAACCTCGCATAAACCAGCAAAAAAAACGACTCGTTCGAAAAAGAAGAATTAAAAAAAACTATTCAACAGCTGCCACGGTCTCCGGCTTTTTACCGAGATACCATGACCAAAATCGTTTGATGTGGTCGATCAGACTTTCCGTAATGAGATAAAAGGACGGGATCAAAAACAAGGTGATTAGAGTCGAGAAAAGAATGCCGAATGCGAGTGACACTGCCATGGGTATCAGAAACTGCCCTTGCACGGATCGATCCAGCATGGTCGGCACAAGGCCAACGAAGGTGGTCATGGAAGTCAGCAGGATGGGACGGAATCGTTTGGTTCCGGAGCCGATAACCGCTTCGAAACGATCCATTCCCGCAGCCCGGTGTTGATTGATGTAATCAATCATCACGATGGCATTGTTCACCACAATCCCCGCGACAGCGAGGATGCCGAATGCAGAGAGGAAGGAAGGCACCACATCCATGATCAAATGGCCGAGCAAAGCGCCGATCACACCGAAGGGAATCGCTAGCAATACATAAAAGGGTTGCAACAGGGATTTGAAGGGGATCACTAACAAAATGTAGAGTGCAAGCAGAATGGCGACGGCACCGAAGACGATGCGTTCGTTGGTCTGCTTGTGCTCCGCAAGATAGCCGACAAAACGCCAGGACAACTCGGGATGATTCACAAAAACCTCTCGCAATCGCGTTTCCAGGTCTCGTCCGATCTCAATGATGTCCACACCGCTATTCTCCGCTTGCGCCCAGAGAGTGATCGCTTGTGCGCCGTTGGTGCGGGAAATTTCGGAGCGAGCCTTGGCAAAAGTGACGTCCGCCACGCTGGCAAGTGGCACCTCTCCTCCGCGCGGCAAGCGGATTTTCATGGTTTCCAGCGTATGCAACGATTGCCGTTTTTCCAAAGGCAACCGCACCATGACCCGGATGTCATCGATATCGCGTTGCACCCGTTGAGCCTGTTCGCCGAAAAAGGATGAGCGCACCTGCCGCCCCAATTCCCGTTGTGTGAGACCCAGTGCTTCGCCTTCAGGACGGATGGAAATGACCAGCTCGTCGCGATTGCGGCCGAGGTTGCCACCTGCGGATTCAATGCCCTCGTAGGATTTCATCAATACTTCGATTTCATCCGCCAATTGATCACGGGCCTCCGAAGCCGGGCCGCGCAGTTCCAACTGAATCGATTCCTCACCTCCGCTGCCGCGGAACCCGCGACCGCTGTCAACCATGATGTAAAACGATTGTGCTTCCGCCATTTCTCCGCAGAGTTCACGCCAGCGTTTGGCTATTTCCTTCGCGCTGGGTCCCGCCACGGTGCGTTCCGTGGGATCGACAATCGTCATGATAACGAATCCCGATCGCGCGTCCACTCCCGGTCTCCCGGGCCATCCGCCTGATGAAGTGAGAATGTCGCGGATCAGTGATTTTCCTGTGCCGGGATCGAGCATTTCCTGTCGCAATTTTTCGGCGGCAAGTTCGGCACGTCTGACCACCACTTCCGTATCCTCGACCTTCGCATCACGCGGCATGGTGATGTTGGCAAACAGTCGATTTTTTTCGATGTTGGGCACCGAGACAAACCCGAGCCTGCCGCTCTTGATCAACGCCACAGAAGCCATAGCCAGGGCAAAAAACACACAGCAAGTCGAATAGCGATGGCGGGTGGTGAAGATGATGAGTGGACGGAAACGATTTTCGATGAAATTTTCCAAACCGCTGACAATCGTTCTCTGCATGCGGGCAAAAGGCCCGGGGTTATTCGGCAATGGTTTGATGTATTTCAAGTGTGCAGGCAGCGACAACTTCGCCTCTAACAACGAGAACAGCAAAATGCCGATGATCACAGGCGGCACTTGTTTGGTATAGGTCCCATAAAATCCCTCAAAAAACATGAGGGGTAAAAATGCGACGATCGTGGTGAGTGTGCCGAAGGTGACCGGCAATGCGATTTCCTGCGTGCCGCGTATCGCCGCCTCCTCCGGGTCCATGCCCTCGTTCATCTTGGTGAAGACGTTTTCCGATGTGACAATCGCATCATCGACGACCAATCCCACCGCGATAATGAAACCAAATAGGGACATCACATTGACCGTGAGGCCGAAGAACGGCATGACCCACAGCGTACCTGCAAAGGCCACAGGAATGCCCATCAAGACCCAAAAGGCGATACTGGGACGCAGAAACAACCCGAGCACAATCATCACCAGGATGCAGCCCTGCAACAGAGTGCTGACCAGTGAGTTCAAGCGGCCTTTGAGCTCGATGGTGGAATCATCCCAGATGTGGAGACTGATGCCTGACGGGAATCGCTGCGGAGCGCGTGCGACGTAGTCTTTGACCTGCTGCGCAATTTCCAGCGCGCTCTCATTGTTCAAACGCAGACATTCCACCAAGAGCGCCGGTTCACCATTGAACCGTAAGATCTTGCGATTCTCCTCAAAACCATCCGTCACTTTGGCGACATCCCCCAACTTGACCGCGGCTCCTCGGTTGTTGAGCAGCATGATGTTGGCAAATTGATCTTCCGTAAAAGCCTGTCCGCTGGTTCGGATCATGAGGCTGCCCTCGTCGGTTTGAATTTGTCCTGCGGGCAAGTCGAGAGATGTGCGGCGCACGGCCTCCGCCAGGTCATTGTAAGTCAGTCCGTAATCGCGCAAACGCTCGGGATCGGCTTCGATCGAGATTTCGAGCGGCGAGTTGCCTTGCAGTTCGGCCTGGGAAATTCCGGGCAGCTCGGTCAAATCATCGCGCACCCGTCGGGCCGCCTTCAGCAAATCGGCTTCGCTCATCTTACCGGTAATCGCGACCTTGATCACATCAAACCAACGCGTGCTGTTGGGTACCTCGAGCCGGGGCGGTTCGATTTCCGCAGGAAAATTGGTGATGCCTCCAATCAACGGCCGCATTTGTTCCATCAGTTTTTCCGGATCGGTCAATTGATCGGCCTTGACCTCGATGCGGGCGGAACCCGTGCGAGCTTCCGACTCAATGGAAGCGATGCCCGGGAGATTCTCAATGGCTCGTTCAATCGGGATGACCACCGCGCGCTCAACATCAGCCGGCGTGCCGCCACGGTAATTGACGGTGATCTGCACTTCATCGAAACGGAACTCGGGGTTCACCTCCAATGTCGTTCGTTTCCAAACAGAATGCGCCCCCAGCAACAAGATGATGGCAATCATCAAATTGGCAGCGAGGTGATTGCGGGCGAACCAGTCGATCATGGTAGATGGATGTTACGTCAAAAAACGAAAGTTATGTCGGAAAACCGCGGGCTTTGCCGCGATGAGGGACAGATTGCGAGAGCACAATGGGGGAATAAAATCTTTAGGCGGGCGCAATGAACCACACATTTTCGCAACGTGCCACACATTTCCCAACCCGTGTGACGGCGAATTTGTTGATTCTCTCTTGCAGAAAGTCGGCCTTCCCCCCTAGCTTGAGGGCATGACGACTACCCTCGTTTGCGAACCCACGCGCTGGTTTTACCAGCGGGCGATCGGAATGTTGGCGATGTTCACTTTTCTTGCCGGTTGGTTTTTCAAAGATGCTGCCATCGGCTACCGGCAGGAAAATGAAGTGTTTGTCATGCATCAGGCATTTGCGGAGGCGGCACAAATCTATCAAAAACGTCAACAGGAGGGAATGCTGACGGACAGCGAGTGGAAAAACTATGCGGTCGAGCAGAAGGTGAATGCCGGCGCTGATCCCCAACTGCTGCCGCCGCATGTGCAGTTGCCTTTGCCATGGCCGCAAGAACTTCACGACACCTCAACCTTGGCCAAAGGTCAAGCGGCAGCATGGGAGGCTTATACCGAGCGCCGAAAATGGAACCGCAAGCCTCCGGAGAAATGGCATGATGCCGCATCGATACGCGAGCAATGGGTAGTGGCATACGCCCTGAGCACACTGGCCTGCGGATCTCTTTTCATTCTCGTGCGCACCAGTCGCCGAAGCATGAGCATCGTCGGCGATGCGATGATCACCCAAGAAGGACGTCGTGTCCCGATGAGTGACCTCTCGCGTTTGGACTTGCGCAAGTGGTCCACCAAAGGTTTGGCATTTGCCTACCATCCCCTGTCGAATGGCAAAGAGGGGAAAATCCGGATCGATGGACTGACCTACGGTGGATTTCTGAAGGAACAGGGTGAACCGGCGGAGCGATTCATGAAATTGTTGCGTGACCACTTCACCGGTGAAATCATCGAATACGCCAGCGAGACTCCTGCATCTTCCCCCGTTACCGCCGTGAATGAGGGCGAGAAAGAGGCACAAGCCGACAGTTCGGAAGTTTAACGCGTCAACCCCATCGGTTCACATTTTTTGCGATAGCAATTCCTGTTGTCGTGGAATTCCTGGAATCAAGCGAAAACACGTATGCCTCTGTCGCGAAGCGCGACGAAGCATGACGGAAATGTGTCAAAATCCCTACTTGTCATACACGTATTATTCCCTACCATCCTCCGACTCTGTTTTTTGCCTCATGAATACCAATGTTCTTTCCGCCGCTGCCAATCAAGCCCGTGGTCTCGCCATGGATGCCATTCACGCCTGCTCCTCGGGTCACCTCGGTTTGCCACTGGGTTGTGCGGAAATCGGCGCTGTTTTGTTCGGTGAAGTCCTGCGCTACGAGCCCTCCACGCCACGTTGGCTGAACCGTGACCGCTTTTTGCTCTCTGCTGGTCACGGCTCGATGTTTCTCTATGCTTGGCTCCACATGGCAGGCTACGCGGTTTCGCGCGAGGAAGTGAAAAACTTCCGTCAATTGCATTCGATCACGCCCGGCCATCCGGAATTTCATGAGACTCCCGGTGTGGAAGCCACGACCGGACCTCTCGGTCAGGGTATCGCGAATGCCGTGGGCTACGCTCTCTCAGGCAAACGTGCCGCCGCCCGCTTCAATACCGCGGAGCATGTGATTTTCGATCATCATGTCTTTGCACTGTTTGGTGATGGCTGTTTGCAGGAAGGCGTAGCCAAAGAGGCAATCGCTTTTGCAGGTCACGCCGGCTTGGATAACCTTGTGCTGATTTACGATTCCAACGACGTCACTCTCGATGCCATGGCGGAAGTGACCCAGGGTGAGGACGCGGAGGCTTACTTCCGTTCCCAGCAGTGGGATGCCGTGACCATTGATGGTCATGATCTTGCGGCCATTGCCAAAGCTTTGGGTGATGCGAAGACAAACGACAACGGACGTCCCAAGGTCATCATTGCCAAGACCCTCATCGGCAAAGGCATTCCGGAAGTTGCTGGCACAGCCAAGGCTCACGGCGAAGGCGGCGCAAAGTTTATCGATGATGCCCGCAAAAATCTCGGACTGCCGGAAGAGCATTTTTACGTTTCGGATGAAGTGCGCTCCTACTTCGCCGCTCGTGCTGCGGAAAGCGCCACGACTCTTGCTACTTGGCAGTCTTCTTACGATGCCTGGGCACAAGCGAACCCTTCCCTTGCCCAGGAATTGACCGAATGCGTGGCCCTGGCGGTGCCTTCGGACTTGAGCGCACAGATCCCGGCCTTCGCCGCGGATTACAAGGATGCCACACGCAGCGCTGGTGCGAATGTGATCAATGCAGTGGCCAAGGTCATGCCCGGTTTCATCACAGGAAGCGCCGATCTTTTCGGCTCGACCAAGAATTATCTCAAAGACGCCGGCGATTTCTCCGCCAACAATCCACTGGGACGAAACATTTGGTTCGGCATCCGCGAGCACGCGATGGGCGCCATTTGCAACGGCATTGCCTACGATGGCATTTTCCGCGCATCCGGAGCAACATTCTTGGTCTTCGCTGACTACCTGCGTCCTTCCATTCGTCTCGCTGCACTGGCACACCTTCCGGTGACCTACATTTTCACACATGATTCCGTGGGTGTGGGCGAAGATGGACCCACACACCAACCCGTGGAAACCGTGAGCGGACTGCGGGTGATACCAGGACTCGATGTGATCCGTCCTGGCGATGCCGAGGAAACGGCAGGAGCTTTTGTAGCGGCGATGCATCGCACGGATGGTCCCACAGCGCTGATTCTCACACGCCAAGCGATTCCCTTGATGAATCAACTGAGCGTGGAAGAACGTCGTGACGGCGTCATGCGCGGAGCCTACATCTCGAGAAAAGAAACCGCAGCTCTCGAGACCATTCTGCTTGCTAGCGGATCCGAACTGCAACACACCATGGCTGCTGCCGAGGAACTGGGAGCAGGAGTTCGTGTGGTATCTGTTCCCTGCTTCGAGCGTTTCGATCGCCAGAGCCCTGAATACATCGAAAGCATTCTTCCCGCCCACTGCACCAAACGCATCGCCATCGAGGCAGGTGTCAGTGGTCTGTGGTGGAAATACGTGGGCCTGCAAGGCAAGGTGATCGGCATTGACCGTTTCGGCATCTCCGCTCCCGGGAATACGGTAATGCAAGAGCTCGGCATGACCAAAGCCAGCGTTATCGCAGCAGCGCGCTGATTATCACGCCAGAGAAAAATCCAAAGGTTACCATCGCGGGACTCTGTACGAGTCTCGCGATTTTTTTGCCGGGATCCGGCTTGATCCGATGAGAGGAAGAAATTGCGTAGCTTATGGATTGCCGACAGCAGGCTTGTCCGTTTTTTTCTCCAGCATCAAGAGATTCTCCGCCTGGGTGCGGGTAAGGTCGCTAATGTTACCCTGCAATTCGGTTTCAAGCAGGATGGAAGTTTCATCGGCCATGCGAGCCATCTTAGCAACACTGGGAGCATTGGCAAATGCCGCGGCTGGTAAAGTCAACGAAACCTTACCCTCAAAGATCGAGGTAATGGCGAGTTTTTCCGCTGTTTTGACTTGCAGCTCCGATGCCATGGCTTCCGCTGCAAAGGGCAGACTGTTATCAGAAATCTGGGTGTCAAATCCAGTCTTCGATTTTTCTCCTTTGCCCGCCAGCTCGGTTGCCCGGCGCAGCGATAGTTCATCGGTTCCAGAAGAAATTTCCGAGGCCGTGGCAATCACACCTTGGGCGATCTCGTCCGTGATGGAACCCTTGCGCACCATTTCGTTAACTTCTTCGGACTTCGCCGGTCGCACCAGGAAGCCCCCGCGCATTTCCATTTGCTCGGGAGCAATCAAATTGATGTCGCTGATCGCCAGACTTCCACCGGAAGTCTTGATATTGAAATAGCCCTCGTTGAATGTGATTTTACGAAAACTCCCCGCCGGCGACAAAATCGACAGGCTGTTGAGCAGCGGCAGCTGGCTACGCAAAATAATTTCGTCCGCCTCGTTCAGTGAAACCCTGCCAGCGAAGGTCACTCCGTCGGTTGCATTGGTGGAGCCCTGCACTTTGAGACGGCCGGAAATCGATCCCTCAATGCAGTCCTTGTAGCTGTCCTGCAGCAATTCATGCAGTGGAAGATTCTCAAAAATCACGGAACCGCTGAAACCGGGACGCAGTCCCCCGGTCACTTTCACATCTTCGAACGTCACCTTGCCATGAGCCTTGTCAGCCGATAGTTCAGAAAGCGGGATCATGACGGAAAACTGCCCTTTTTCGACGGTAATCGCCTTGTCCGTGCAAACCAAAATCAGTTCGTCAATGTGCAGGTTTCTCAGCCAGTTTTGCTGAAAAGTCCCACCGGTGAAGCGCAAGCGCCAACCATTGTCTTGGCGGATCACCATCATCTTACTCTGCGATATGGATCCCATGGTGCGCAGCGAATAACCCCATGCGATGCGAGTGTTCTGGCATTCGAGCGCCTGAAAACGCAACGAATCAAACCGTTTGCTCAGCGAGCGACCGAGAGCCATGGCTTCTTCTTCGGTTTCCGCTCCCGCTTTCACATTCACCGACATCCGATCCACGCTGATTTGATTCGCGTTCCAAGTGCCCAGCAAGCCATCCATCAAACCCATGCGAAACGAGATGCCCGACACCTCACATTGATCAATGTAGCTGTTAGGACCTCCTTGCAGCGTCAAATATCGGATCGAGGCACGGTTTTGGGTTCGATTGAAACTTTTCATCTGACCCGATTGGCACTCGAAACCCGAGACAATGCTATCTTTGAGTTTTTCCTTGAAGGAAGCCTGATCCGTGCGACGGACGAGAAAGAACAACAAAATGGCCGCTGCAATCACAACAAAAATTGCGATTTTCAGGAGCATTCGCAGGGTGTGATACATCAACGTGGAGGCGCCTCCACCCGCCATCGAGTATCGCAATTGAAACCAAAATCCTTGGTTCGCCACCCACTGCGCCAGTCGTTCGTTGAATTGTTTTGTTGTTTCGAGATCCATTTCGATACGGGCGACGTCTTCAACCACAGTAAGTGCCAAATCAAGTGGAATTACCAGTGGAAAATCATCGAAAAAATTTGCCTCGCGCAATCGCCCGTCCTCCGCTAGATACGGCGGTGTGGAGGAGCAGGATTACAAAGTCAAATTGGAGATTTTCGAGGGGCCGCTCGATCTTTTGCTCTATCTCATCAAAAAAGAGGAAGTCGACATCCATGAGGTGTCGATGGAAAAGATCACTCGCCAATATCTCGCCTACATCAACACCTTCAAACTGCTCAACATTGACATCGCGGCCGAATTCGTACTCATGGCTGCGAACCTCATGTACATCAAGAGCCGCACTCTCTTGCCCAAGTCCGAACAACCGCCGGAAGAGGAAGAGGATGCCGATGACCCGCGCTGGGACCTGATACGCCAATTGATCGAATACAAGAAATTCAAGGACGCCGCTTCGTTCCTGATCAAACGCGAGGTCGAGCTCGACGGCTCCTTTGCCTACCAACCCGATGTTCCCAAGGACGAAACGCCGCCAGAACTGGCAGAGGTTTCGATATTCGATCTGATTCGCTCGTTCCAAAACGTGCTCAAGCGCTTCGAGGAAGCCCACGATTTCGGAGCCATCGTCGATGACCGCTACACCGTGGCGGACAAGATCGAAATGCTGATGGATCGTTTCCAACCAGGACAGTCCATCGCCTTCGAGAGCCTGTTCGATCAGGCTAGCACCAAAGCGGAAGTGATCGTGACCTTCCTCGCCGTGCTGGAGTTGATGAAAATGAACCAGTTCGTCATCCGCCAGAGCTCGATCCTCGGCGAAATTGTCGTCGAACGCCGCATCATCGGCAGCAGCATCGCCACCACAGAACTGTTAGAGTCATTGGAGCAGTGAAAAAATGGCTGGCAACGTTTTTGTGACGATTGTGACAAGCAGGGATTGCCAAGCCTTTGATTTTCTCTCAAGTTGCGGTGGTGAATTTGCCCAACTCCATCACACTGGCGCGCCTCGTTTTGACGGTGTTGTATGTCACCACCGCTTCCATTCCCGGAGCGACGGCGGCATGGGTCACGCTCATGGCGTTTGTCGTTGCCGCCGCCACCGATTGGCTCGATGGTTATTTGGCCCGAAAAATGAATCTCGTCACCGCTCTCGGCAAACTTCTGGATCCACTGGTGGATAAAATTCTCGTCTGCTCCGCCTTCGTCCACCTGAGCATGGAGCATCTGTGCCCAATGGCGGTGACCATTTTCATCATTGCCCGCGAATTTCTTGTCACCGGCCTGCGCCAGATCGCCGTAGAACGTGGAGTCGTCATGGCCGCCGATCGCTGGGGCAAACTGAAAACGATGTTCCAGATGATTTTCGTGATCGCCGCACTGTTGGTGCTATGCCTGCCAGAACCTGCCGCACCCACGATCTTGCGACAATCTTTGTCATGGATTCTGGCACCCTCGTTGTGGATTGCGGTATTCCTCACCGCCCTGTCTGGTTGGAATTATCTCCGCGCCTCCCTGCCATTCCTGATGGAATCGAAACAGGTTTCCTGAAGTCATGGGAACTCTTGACGCGATCGACGCCTGACTGACAAATTCCATCCGGAATCAGCCTCGTCAGACAAAGTTCTCAACGTTACAGAAATCTTGAGCCTAGCGCAATTTTCCCCGAATGCGATCTGACTGGACAAAAAATGGGAGCCGTCCAAGATCCTGAAGTCAGCCTGTTTCATCATCAATACGATTTTTTATCCAATGAAAGCCATCCCCTTGCTACTCATTCTGTGCGGCATTTTTTCCCTGGTTCATGGCGCGGAAAAACCGAATGTCATTGTCATCATGGCCGATGACCTGGGCTGGGGAGATATTTCCTGCAATGGTGCGACTGCGATCAAAACACCTGCCATCGATCAATTGGCAGCCGAGGGTTTGCGGTTTACCAGCGGTTATTGCTCGGCCTCGACCTGCACACCTACGCGCTATTCCCTGCTCACAGGAAACTACGCCTTCCGCGCTGCCAACACCGGTATCGCCCCACCAAACGGCCCTGCCATCATCACACCAGGCACGCCGACCATCGCCTCGTTAGTCAAACAAAGCGGATATCGCACAGCGGTCATTGGCAAGTGGCATCTCGGGTTGGGCCAACCGAAGCCCGATTGGAATGGTGAACTGAAACCCGGTCCTCTGGAAATCGGATTCGATCACTGTCTGCTGCTTCCTACCACCAATGACCGCGTGCCACAGGTCTATGTGGAAGACCACCGCGTGCGCAATCTCGATCCGGCCGATCCCTTGTGGGTGGGCGACCGTAAGCCATCGCCCGATCACCCCACGGGCATTACCCATCGCGATAGCCTCAAGCTTGATTGGAGCCACGGTCACAATGATACCATTCACAATGGCATCAGCCGCATCGGTTTTTACACAGGTGGCCAAAAGGCACGCTTCCGCGATGAAGATTTGGCGGACGAATGGATCAAAGAGTCTCGTGAGTGGATCGGCGCGCAAAAAGGCCAACCGTTCCTGCTATTTTTTGCGGCACACGACATCCACGTGCCACGCATGCCGCACGAGCGATTCCAAGGCAAAAGCGGCATGGGGCTGCGAGGAGATTCCATCCTGCAGTTCGACTGGTGTGTCGGCGAGTTGATGAAAATCATCGACGAAAACCAACTGGCGGAGAGCACTCTGTTTGTGCTGTGTTCGGACAACGGTCCGGTTCTGGACGATGGCTACAAGGATCAAGCCGTGGAAAAGCTCGGATCACACCTGCCTGCGGGTCCCTTCAGCGGCGGCAAGTATTCCGTGTTTGAAGGAGGCACGCGCACGCCTTTCATCACACGTTGGAAGGGCCGCATTGCACCCGGCGTTTCGGATCAGGTCGTGTGCACCATCGATCTCCCCGCCAGCGTGGCCGCGCTTGCAAAAGCCACGGTGCCCGCGGGCGGATGTGTCGACAGCATGAATGTCCTGCCGGCCTTGCTCGGGGAAAAAGACGCCAAAGGGCGCGAGTTCCTCCTGCAGCAGGACAACAACGGTAACAAGTTCGGCCTGCGCATGGGTCATTGGAAACTGGTGCGGGAGAAAAACAAGACCCAGGTGAGCCACCAGTTGTTTGATTTGCAAAAAGACCCCGGAGAAAAGGAAAACGTCGCCGCGCAATTTCCCGAGGATCGTAAGCGTCTGGTGGAAAAACTCAATGCCATCATCGCTGCTCCCCAGCGCTGATTGTGATGTTCCTTCTTGCGCCATCGCCGATCAACGGTATGGTGGACAGCGTAACACATGGATATCCTGAAGAATTTATTGCTCATTCTGGCCGTCATTCTGAGCTTCAACGTGATGATTTTCGTCCACGAGCTCGGACATTTTCTGGCCGCCCGCTGGCGAGGGTTGAAGATCGAGAAATTCCAGGTCTGGTTCGGCAAACCGATTTGGTCCAAGACCATCAACGGCGTGCAATATGGCCTCGGCTGGATTCCTGCCGGTGGTTTTGTGGCGCTGCCGCAGCTCGCCCCAATGGAAACAATCGAGGGTAAATCCGAAACCGAGGAACCGCTGCCCCCCATTTCCCCTCTGGATAAAATCATCGTCGCAGTCGCAGGTCCGATTTTTTCGCTTGGTCTGGCTTTGGTATTGGGACTGGCAGTCTGGGCACTGGGCAAGCCGGTGGACCTCATTCACGCTACGCAGATCGGATACATCAAAAAAGACGGACCAGCGGAAAAAGCAGGACTACAACTAGGTGACACCATTCTTGCCATCAATGACAAACCTGTGATCGGGTTCGCCGGTAATCTTAACTGCATTACGGAAAGCATCGTGCTCAGTGATGGCGATAACATCAAATTCACCGTCAAGCGCGATGGTGAGAGCGAACCCCGCACCATCATCTCGGGTTTTGAAACGCAGCCGACGGCATGGTATCAGCGCCGAGCCCTCCGCCAAGTAGGGATTTCCTATGCGAATCCTGCCATCGTGGCAGCCACGATTCCTCACAGCCCTGCGGCGAAGGCCGGACTGGAAGCAGGTGATCGCATCACAGCCATCGATGGAACGCGCATCTGGAGCACAGCCCAAGTGGCACAGATCATGGAAGCGAAAAACTATCAAGAGGTAAAGGCCACCGTTTTGCGGGGCGAAAGCACTCTTGAAATCGCCCTGAAGCCCGCCGCTCCATTGACTCCGGCCAACGAGAGGCCCATGCTGGGGATCGGCTGGAATGGGGACGGCATTTTCGACACTCGTATCGTTCATCCGGATCCCATCCACCAGTGCAGCAACAGTGTTCGCATGATGGTTGCCACCATCAAGGCATTGGTTTCTCCGAAGTCGAGCGTGGGCATTGATCAACTCAGCAGTCCCATCGGCATCGCCAAAGCAAAATTCGACCTCCTCAGCACTGACGAGAACGGCTGGCGGCGTTTGTTGGGTTTCCTCGTTTTGATCAACGTCAACCTCGCCATTTTCAATATGCTACCCTTCCCCGTGCTGGATGGTGGTCACACGACTCTCGCGATCATGGAATGGGTGGCGCGCCGTCCGGTCAAAGCGCGTGTACTCGAATACATACAATCCGCCTGCGCACTCCTGCTCATCAGTTTGTTCCTGTATATCACTTCAAAAGACATCGGCGGATTTTTCGGGCCGAAGGAAAAAATCGAAAAAGTCACCTTCGCACCCTGATCAGCATGCTCCGCATTTCCACCTTCCTCGCCCTCTGTCTCGCCTGTCTTTCTGCTACAGCACAGAGCACGAGCGCTCCTGTGCTATCGCGCATCGTCTTCGGATCCTGCTGTCACGAATCGAAACCCGCGCCCATCTTTCAGTCCATCCTCACCTACAAGCCGCAGTTGTTCATCTGGATGGGCGATAACATCTACGGCGATTCACCGAACACTGCCGTGCTTCGGGAAAAATACCAACTGCAACAATTCCGTCCGTCCTATCGGGAACTCTGCGATCTTTGCCCGGTCATCGGCACCTGGGATGATCACGACTTTGGCGCCAACGACGCTGGAAAGAACTATCCCAACCGTGTCGAATCCCAGCAGGCTTTTCTCGATTTTCTTCGCGAACCCGCGAACTCCAAGCGCCGCTCCCAAGAGGGTGTGCACACAAGCCATCTTTACGGTCCCTCCGAGCAACAAGTGCGCGTCATTTTGTTAGATACCCGGTATTTCCGCGACGACATCGGCACGAACGGCGACATTTTGGGCGACGCGCAATGGGTGTGGTTGGAGAAAAACCTCAAGGCCAGCAAGGCCGAGGTCAATCTTCTGGTATCGAGTTTCCAGATCATTCCCGAGGATCACCGCTTCGAAAAATGGGCGAACTTCGCGGAGGCACGCAAACGACTTTTCGCGCTACTGGCGAAACCCGACATGCCGCCGGTAATTCTCCTCAGCGGCGACCGCCATTTGGCCGAATTCTCGCAACTGCCAACCGAGGTCGTCGGCTACCCACTGACGGAAATCACCTCCAGCGCGCTGACCCAGTCCGGTGGCGGCGTCAACAACGAAGTGAACCGCCATCGCTTGGGAGAAAACTACAGCTACAACAATTTCGGATCTCTCAATATCGACTGGAGCCGCACACCGCCTGTCATCACAGCAGCGATCCACAACACCGAGGGAGCACCCATGAGAGCTATGAGTTTCACCGCACCGGTTCGCAAAAACCAACCGTAATTGCCGCGATGCCAGACATTGCGACGATTCCGGAGTTCAATCGGATATGAATCAGGACTCGCGCAGCGTGGCAAATTTGTGATCAAGGAAACTCAACACAAATTCCTCTGTTGCTTCGTGATTGAGGCGGGAAATCACATCGATGGAAAAGCCCCGGGCAATCAATTGGCGGGCCGTAGTGGCGTCGATGCCGCGGGCGCGTAGATAGAAAATCTCCTCATCACTGATCTGTGAGCTGGTGCTGCCGTGACTGCATTTCACATCATCGGCATTGATTTCCAGACCGGGCATGGAGTTCGCCTCGCAGGTGTCCGACATCAACAAATTGCGGCAGGTCTGGTAGGCATCCGTGCGGTGGGCTCCTTCGTCGACGAAGATCAATCCTGAGAAAATCGTGCGCGCTTGGTCATACAACGAATTTTTATACAGCAAATCCGAGTAAGCTCCGGGTGAGATATGATGCTGAAACGTGCGTTGATCGTATTCCTGATCGCGCGTGGGAACCGATACACCTAACATATTCGAGCGCGCCTCCTCGCCGATCAAGCGGGAGATCGATTCGCTGCGCGCCCACGCGGCACCGGTGCTGAGCAGGAAGCTGGTGGAGGTTGCTTGTTTCGCGACTTCACTGGCGTTGATCGAAATGACCTTGCTATTTTCGTTCAGAGCCTGGATCACCACGTAGTCCAGTGTCGAACCTTGCTCGGCGATCAAGTCATTCACCGCAAGCGTCAGGCTCGTGGAGGTTTCATCGGTGGATTGAAACGTCTCGATCACCCGCACAGTGGAGTTTTTTCCGGCAACGATCAGCGTGTGCGGTAGAATCGCGGAGTTTTCCCCATGGACCCAGTGGAAAATTTGTACCGGTTGCTCCACAACGACACCTTCCGGCACATACAAGAAGACACCGTTGCTCACGTGCGAGGCATGCAAGGCGCTGAATTTCGCCGACCCGAGGGTCGTGGGATGGCGCATGAAATAGGATTGCACGCGATCCGGGCATTCGCGCAGGGCATCAGCGAGGGGCAAACAAATCACCCCGGCCGGCAGATGATTTTCCGCATGCACGAGCTGGTCGTTGATGAACACGAAAGTGGCGGCGGCATCCTTCACGCCCTGGGAACGGGCGACCCAGTCCTCGGCCGGCACGGGGGTGTCGACGAGTTGATAAGCGCTGAAATCAAGATGGGAGAATGTGGAAAAACGCCATGCCTCCGCACCGCGCTTGGGCATGGGCAAGGCTTGGAATTGCTGCCAAGCATCGGCCTGTGCCGTGGCGAACCACTGCGGAAACAGCGCCGACGTGGCTTGGGGCTGTTCGAGAATCGAGGGATAAGAAATGGCTGTGGACATGATATCGTGAGTCAAAGATTGTATGGTTTGACGGCCCTTAGCCGACGCTGCCTTCCATTTCCAGGTCGATCAAGCGCTTGAGCTCGACGCTGTATTCCATCGGAAACTCGCGTACGAGGTCGTTGATGAAACCGTTCACCGCCAGCGACATTGCCGCGCCTTCGCTGATGCCGCGCTGCATCATGTAGAACAACATTTCCTGGGAAACCTGGCTGACGCTGGCCTCGTGCTGCGTGGCATGTTGCGCGCCTTTTACCGTGATCGCAGGATAGGTATCGGTGCGCGATTTCGTGTTGATCAACAAGGCATCGCACTCCGTGTTGTTTTTGCAGCCCTTAAGATGTTTCGGGATGTGGACCTGGCCACGATAGGTCGAGCGACCGGTGCCGACGGAGATGGATTTTGATACGACGTTACTCGTCGTTTCATCGGCGGCATGGATCATCTTGGCACCGGTGTCCTGGTGTTGCCCGGTGTTTGCCAGGGCAATGGAAATGACCTCACCGCGGGCGCGACGGCCTTTCATGACCACGCCGGGGTATTTCATCGTCAGGCGCGAACCGATGTTACAATCGATCCAGCGCACTTCGGCGTCCTCCATGGCGAGACCGCGTTTGGTGACGAGGTTGAAGACGTTCGACGACCAGTTTTGCACGGTCACGTATTGGATTTTCGCGCCCTTGAGCGCGACGAGTTCCACCACGGCGGAGTGCAGCGTGGCAGTCTCAAATTTCGGCGCAGTGCAACCTTCCATGTACATCACCTCGGCGCCTTCATCGGCGATGATGAGCGTGCGCTCGAACTGGCCGAAGGACTCGGAGTTGATGCGGAAGTAGGCTTGCAGCGGTTGCTTCAGCTTCACGCCCTTGGGGATATAGATGAACGAACCGCCGGAAAACACCGCGGAGTTCAATGCGGAAAATTTGTTGTCACCCGTGGGGATGACTTTGCCGAACCAGGGACGGAAAATCTCCTCGTGCTCCTTGAGTCCCTCGGTGGAGTTGACGAAGATTACGCCCTGTTTGGTCAACTCCTCCTTGACGTTGGAATAAGCGGCTTCCGAGTCGAACTGCGCTTCCACACCGGCGAGGAATGCGCGCTCTTGTTGCGGGATGCCGAGGCGCTCGAAGGTCTCTAACACATCAGCGGGCACATCGTCCCAGGATCGTTTGGGCTTCTCGCCATCGGAGAGATAATAGCGGATCTCATCGAAGTTGATGTTGTTGAGATCCTCCGTGGCCCAGTTGGTGGGCATGGGTTTGTCGCGGAACACTTTCAGCGCGCGATGACGGAACTCACGCACCCATTGTGGGTCGTTTTTCACGTCGCAAATGTAGTCGACGGTACGCTCGGTGAGACCACGGCCGGCGTCGTATTTGTTGCGCTCGGGAAACGTGAAGTCGCCAATGGAGCGGTCGATATTGACGGCTTCGGCGGTTTCTTGGTCGATGGTGTCAGGTAGGAGATCGAGTGACATGGCGTGCGGCGACAAAGGTTAGGCAGGGGTGAGCTCTTTGAGGAAATCGTACCCGTTTTGTTCCAACTCCAGAGCGAGCTCGGGACCGCCGGAACGGACGATCTGACCAGCGGCCATGACGTGCACGTAGTCGGGCGCGATGTAGTCGAGCAGGCGCTGGTAGTGAGTGATCAGCAAGAAGCCGCGGTCCGGAGAACGCATGGCGTTGACGCCTTTGGCGACGATCTTGAGCGCATCGATGTCGAGTCCGGAGTCCGTTTCATCGAGGATCGAATACTTCGGCTCCAACATCATCAATTGCAGGATCTCGTTGCGCTTTTTCTCGCCACCGGAGAAACCTTCGTTGACCGAGCGGGCGGTGAACTTGCGATCCATCTCGAGCAAGTCCATTTTCGCGTAGAGATTTTTGTAATAAGCCACGGCGTCAATGTCCTGGCCTTTGGGCAAGCGGGCCTGCAGGGCGGCGCGGATGAAATTCGCATTCGATACGCCGGGCACTTCGGAAGGATATTGGAAGGCGAGGAAAACACCTGCGCGCGAACGCTGGTCGATATCCATTTCCAGCAAATCCACGCCATCCAGGGTGACGGAACCATCGGTCACAACGTATCCCTCATGACCGGCGATCACTTTCGACAAGGTGGATTTGCCCGAGCCGTTGGGGCCCATGATCGCGTGGACTTCGCCAGCGGGAATTTCCAAGTTCACACCTTTGAGGATGGGAGTGCCGTCTTCGAGGGTGGCGTGCAGATTTTCGATGAGTAAGGACATAATGCGATGGGTGGAGTGCGATGGGTGGAGAGATCAATGATGGGCGATGGTGCCGCGAAGGGTGAGTTCGATGTTGGCAATGGTGGTGCCGGGTGGAAGGTCGAGTACGTCTTCGAGCCTCACGCCCGGCTTGAAAGTGATATCGTGGATTTTTCCGGTGGATTGATCATGGAAATGCCCGTGCTCATGAAGATTCGGGCAATAGCGGCAGGACTCGCGATCAAAATGCACTTGGCGAATGATGCCGTGCTGCGTCAGGGCCTCCAGACAGTTGTAGACGGTGGCCAGAGAAATTTGCGGCAAACGATCTTTCACATCGAGAAAAACATCCTGAGCCGTCGGATGGACGCGATTTTCCATCAACGATTTGTAGACCTCACGACGCTGGCGCGTCATGCGCAAACCGTTGATTTCATGAGGAATTTCCTCATCGTGCGGGGTGTTTTCGGAGTTGCTAACCATGCGGGACGGCGAAAACTAGCTTCGCTTTTTCAAATAACAAGAATAATTCTAATTTTTATTTTTATCAACTCAACATACGAAAAAGAATATTCTTGTCTGTAGGAAGTTGTTCCATTCCGTTGGTCTGCAGCCAAGAAAAAGCATGCTGAAAGTCACTTCAAAAAAACCATCCTCTGGTGCCAGCATGAAAGGAGTGCCCACGATTGGCTGCATGCTGCTAACAATGTTGTCACTGACGGCAGCAGAAATCAACCCGAAGTCCTCCTATTTTCTCGAACCTCCCAGCTACAGCACCGCACGCGATCCCGATGTGCCCAAATACGCGCATACATCCGGAAAAATCGACTGGCTCGATTGCGGAATGGATCACCGCACGCGTTTTGAATATCGCGATGATGACATCCGTCGCCCCGATGCAGGTCTTGACACGCCACTTCTCCATCGAACCCGCTGCTATTGGGGGATTCACGATTTGCTGGATCCATTCCGAGTAGCGATCGAGATGCAAGACTCTCGTCGCTCACACGGGGATTACCCGCGCGACGACAGAGACTGCAACGAATTCGAGCTCATTCGTTTACAGGCCGAGCTATACTTCGATGACGTCCTTGCGGCCGATCCTCGCGGCAATGCCCGCCCGCTGAGCCTGCGTTATGGCATTCAGAATTTTGAATTTCTCGATCGTCGACTGCTAGGCAACAACCAATGGCGCAATACAGCCAATACCTTTCTCGGTTTTCGCGGTGCCGTCGGGCAGGATGCAAATAACTGGAATCTGGATATGCTTGCCGTGCAACCTCTGGAGCGTGAGATTTCGCAATCGGACAAACCGGTGGATGGGCAGTGGGTCTATGGACTCATCAGTCACTGGCGGGGCTGGAAAGACCTCTGCGTGGAACCATTTTATCTGATCCTGGATCAAGAAAAAAAAACTACGGCGGAAGATCGAACCGTGCACTCACCCGGGCTGAGGGCCTATGGTCGTTTGGGAGACAGCGGCTTTGATTTTGATGCCAGCCTGATTCATCAATTCGGCAAAAATGATGAACTTGATATCAGCGCGTGGGGCGGCACTGCGGAAATCGGCTATCGTTGGCAACATTCATGGCAGCCGCGGATCAGCGCGTTCTGGGGCTTTGCTAGCGGCGATCGTGATCCCGCCGATGACTCAGACAATCGCTTCGAGCGTTTCTATGGGTTCGGCAGACCATGGTCGGCCAATGACTCCATTGTTTTTGAAAACATCATCGCACCCAAGCTCAGGATCGAGCTCGCTCCACATGAACGTCTGCGCGTGGACTTCGGCTACAGCTGGTATCGACTAGCAAGCGAAAACGACCGTTTTTCCGGCGCAAAAACCATAGATTCATCTGGCAGAAGCGGAGCCATGATCGGGCATGAATTCGACATCCGCGCGCGCTGGGAAATAAGAGAAAAATGGCAATCCGTTCTCGGCTATGCTCACTTTCAACCCGGCTCATTTGCCAAAAACACCGTTCGGTCCGATGACACGGACTTCATCTACTGCGAGTTTAACCTGGCGCTATTTTGATCTTGGCATCTCAAAGGTCTCGCCAAAATGCCATCGCGCAAACGACGACCACCACGCCATAGACCAGACCAGCGGCACAAAAGCCTTTCCATCGGGCGGGTTGGGCGGTCACCCAGTTCACCGCATCACGGAACAGGTAGGGCATCCCCACGGAAAACAGCGAGACGGTGATCAGCGCATAGGTCCACAGTGGAATCAGCAAACGACTGCTCGGATCGCGCAGGAAGGCGGAATCAAGCAATGGCTGAGCCGCGAGCAAACCCAACAAACCGAAAGCCCGCACCGAGAGAAACTCGGTAATGGACATGGCCACCAAAACGTAAATCACGGGCAATAACAAACGCAGCAGAGGCTTTGCCGCATTGAACTCCGTCATGTCCATCGCCAGGAAACTGATGAAGCCCTTGTTTTCCGGAGAGATCAGCAACCAGAACCAAAACATCCCGATGCCGAGCAAGAGTTGCCCCAACTTTTGATTGCGGGGAAACTTGCGCAAAAAATGCTGGCTGGCATCGCTTTTGATCAGCAAAAACGCATGACCGATGATCAATAGCACACCAAGAACCATCCCTGTGGAAAACAATGACAGGCGCTCATAAAGATGCATGGACGGACTCATCTGCGGGATCTCTTAGGCACGTCAGAACGTCAGCGCAAGCTTAAAGAGATCAGTCATGCGGACCGCTTGTCGACCCAGTAAAGCTTCCATCGAGAAAATTTCGAGAAACCTTGGCAAAAGCCCCACCTCGGAAAACATCCGGCAACCGATTTTGTGCTTGCGGTTTCGGCGGATCTGTGGTCTGATCACTTCGGAGAAGCTTCCGACGTAAGAAAGGAGTGGGTTTGTGACCCACTCTTTTTTGTCGCGGGATGTTTCGTTACTGCCAGCATCCAACCGCCCATCGTACCGACCATCATGACAAACGATATCGAAGCATTGATCGATTACTACGAAAGAGAAAAAGCCATCGACCGCAGTCGCGTGGTTGCCGCGCTGGAGTATGCATTCTGTGCGGCTTACCGAAAAATGGTTCCTGGCGCGGAGCACATCACCACACTGCGTGCCGACATCAATGTGAAAAAAGGCGAAACGAAAATTTATGCCACCCTCACTGTGGTAGCCGATGATGACTACCAGGACAAATTTAACGAAGTGCCACTGAAAGTCGCACAGAAAAAGAATCCCGATGCGGCCATCGATGACAAGCTCGACTTCAACGTCACGCCCAAGGACTTCGGCCGCATTGCCGTGCAAACCGCCAAACAAACGATGCAGCAGCGCCTGCGCATGGCGGAAAAGGAAATGTTGTTCGAGGAATTCAAGGACCGCGCTGGCGAGATCGTCTCAGGAGTGGTGCATCGTTTCGAGCGCTCGGATGTCTACATCGATCTCGGAAAATTCGAGGCCATCATGCCTTCTCGCGAGCGTGTACCCACCGAGGAATACAACATCAATGACCGCATCCGCGCCTACGTGGTGGCCGTGGAAAACGAAGGTCGTGGCCCCGAAGTGATTCTTTCCCGCAGTCACCCGCACTTCGTGCGTCGTTTGTTCGAGGCCGAGGTCAGCGAGATCGCCGACCGCACGGTGGAAATCCGTGCCATCGCACGCGAAGCCGGACATCGCACGAAAATTGCCGTATGGAGCAAGGATGACAAAGTGGATCCCGTGGGAGCCTGCGTCGGTCTTCGCGGAGCCCGCGTGAAAAACATCGTGCGCGAGCTCAATAATGAGAAAGTGGATATCATCCGCTGGAGCGATGACCCGAAACAACTGGTGGAGGAAGCTCTCAAACCTGCCGCTATCCGTTCCATATCCCTTGATCACGACAAAAAAATCGTGCACGTCACCGTTTCCGAAGAGGACCTGAGCAAGGCCATCGGCCGCCGCGGTCAAAACGCCCGCCTAACCTCCCGTCTGATCGATTGGGATGTGCAGGTGCGCCGCGATGAGTCACAACAGAAGATGTTCGATGATCGCGTCAATAACGCTGCCCACGGACTGGGCGAGCAACTCGGCCTCAACGATGATCTGGCTGCAAAACTCTTCCGCGCTGGTGGTATTACGCTGGATCTTGTGCTGGAAATGCCTGCCGACTATATCGCCGATTCACTGGAAATTTCCGAAGAGGAAGCCCAAGCAATTCTTGGCAAAGCGCAAGAACTCACCACCGCGTAAACCCACCGCAGCCTTACCGAAACGTCGCCACTACCACTGATGCCATCCGATAGCGAAAGCAAACCACCTAAGAAAAAAGTGTTGGACCTGATTGAGGACCAACCGAAGCCATCGCGCCGTGAGCGGCAACGTGAAGCTGCGGCCAAGCAGGCTGCCCCTACTCCGCCGCCACCGCCGCCGAAAAAAGTGGCACTCGATATTTTCGAAGACAAAGGCGAAAAGAAAAAAAGCTCTGGCATTCGTAAAACCGAGCGATCCGGTAAATCGGTGGTACCCACCATCTCCAAAGTTCTCGACAAGGAAGATGCGGATTTGGCACTTCCTCCACTGCCGGCGCTTCCTGACATTGCCAAAATTCTGCCGAGTATCGGCGGCGTGCCCAATCCAGCTCCGGCGCCCGCTGCACCCCAGGAGCTAGCACCCGCTGCTGAGACGACGGATGCCAACAGCAAGGTCATCAGCATCAAGCCCCCCATCATCGTGGCCGACCTCGCCACTCGCATGGGCTTGAAATCCTTCATACTGATGAAGGACCTGATCGAGTTGAAAATTTTCGTTTCCCCCAATCAGGCCATCGAGCCCGATGTGGCTGCCAAGGTTTGTGAAAAACACGGCTTCACTTTTGAGCGTGAGAAACGTGAAAAGGGTGGTGGTGTCCACAAGCAAGAGGAAGTGATCGCCGAACCGGAAGCCCCTGTAGAGGAACCGGAAGAGTTGCTCAAACCTCGCGCTCCCATCATCACCATCATGGGCCACGTGGACCACGGCAAAACCACTTTGCTTGATACCATCCGCAAGAGCCGTGTCGCGTCGTCAGAAGCTGGCGGCATCACGCAGCACGTGGGGGCTTATCAAGTCTTTCACAACGATCAACCCATCACCTTCCTCGACACCCCCGGTCACGCAATTTTCTCAAACATGCGTGCCCGCGGTGCCGATGTCACCGACATCGTCATCATCGTGGTAGCAGCCAACGATGGTGTCATGCCACAAACCCGTGAAGCGATCGAACACGCGAAAAAAGCACAACGCACGATCGTGGTTTGCTTTACCAAGTGCGACCTTCCCACCGCGAATGTGATGCGCGCGAAAACGCAGCTTGCGGAATTGGGCTTGCAGACGACCGACTTCGGTGGCGACACGGAATTTGCAGAGGTCTCCGCCTACACCGGCGAAGGCATGGATCATTTGCTTGAGTTGCTTTTGCTCCAAGCAGAAGTGCTAGAACTCAAAGCCAACCCGAAAGGCCATGCACGTGCCAACATCATCGAGGCACGAGTGGTCGCCGGTCGCGGTGCCACAGCCACTGCCATTGTGGAAAGCGGTACACTCAAAGTCGGCACGCCCTTCATCTGCGGCCCCTTTGCTGGCAAAGTGCGCAATCTCACCAACGATCTCGGCCAAGCCATCAAATCTGCTGGTCCCGGCACTCCGGTGGAAATCATCGGCTTCGAGGACATGCCCCACGTCGGCGATGAACTGGTCGAAATGGAAAACGAACGCTCGGCCAAGCGCCTTGCCGAAGAACGCCAGGCCGAGCGACGCTCCGCACGCCTTGTGAATCCACTCAAAGCTCGCATGGAGGACATTTTCTCCATGGTCAACGACAACGCCGGCAAACAAAAACTCAAACTCGTGCTCAAGTGCGATGTGCAAGGCTCTGTGGAAGCGATCAAAAACGCGCTCGAAACCATCGAATCGAAAAAAGTCGAGTGCCAAATTCTTGTGGCCGCCGTTGGTCCCATTTCCGAGTCGGATATCCTCATGGCCAGCTCTGCGAATGCCATCGTTATCGGCTTCAACGTCAAGGTTGAAGGCAAGGCGGTGAAATCGGTCAAGACGGAAAACGTCCAGGTCAAGCTCTACTCTGTGGTGTATGAACTGATCGATCAGGTGCGTGAGGCAATGAAAGGCCTGCTCGAACCACTCAACCGCGAGCACATTGTCGGTCTCGCCGATGTGAAGAAGGTCTTCAAGCTCACGAAAGGTGTAGCCGCCGGATCCTATGTCAAACAAGGCAAAATCCTGCGCAAAGCGCACGCCCGCGTGGTGCGCAATGGGGTGCCCATCTTCGATGGCAAAATGTCTACTCTTCGCCACTACCAGAACGAGGTGGATGAAATCAAGGTCGGTAGTGAATGTGGCATCCGCCTCGGTGACTTCGATGAATACCAGGAAGGCGATTTGATCGAGTGCTACACCTTGGAAAAAGTCGCCCAGGATCTCTAACCGATTTTTTCACCCATGTCCCAGCGTCAGGATCGAGTCAACGAACTGCTGCGTCGCGAAATCAGCGCCGTATTGCAACGGGATTATGAATGGCCCGGCCAACTGGTCACCGTGAACGAAGTGGAAATCACCCAGGATTTCCGCGAGGCGAGAGTCTGGATGAGCATCCTCGGCGGCCATGTGCAACCCGTGCTGGATCGCCTCAACCGCGATCACGGCCGCATTCAGAGCCGCGTCATGAAACGCGTGGTTCTCAAGACCACCCCGATCATGACCTTCCGCCATGACGACTCTGCCTCCAAAGGCGTGGACATGGTGAATCTGTTGCAGGAAGTGGATCGCATTCCGAAGGCATTGGATAGCGAGGAAGAACCGTCGGCATAAGAATTCTCGCGGCGCAGCCGCTTTGGACTGCTGCGAGTCATCGCAGCTTTTCTTGGCGGGGAGACGTTGAGAAAAGACAGCACTTCCTTAGTGGAATCTCGCCAGGCCCTTCGCAAAGCGGTGATCGCTCACCGCAGTCCAAAGCCTGCGGCGTAAGAATCATCGCGGCTTTTCTTGGCGGGGTGACGTTGAGAAAAGACAGCACTTCCTTAGTGGAATCTCGCCAGGCCCTTCGCAAAGCGGTGATCGCTCACCGCAGTCCAAAGCCTGCGGCTCATGGTATGCTTCTCAACCACTCCAGACGCTGACGCAGCTTTTTCACGCGCTCGGGGGAGGGGTTCGGATAAAGGATGGGATACCAAGCAGTCATCACAGCGGCGCGGGCGATGAGACATTGGTCGAGGGTTTGATGATTCATGGCCGTGCCGCAGGATTCGTAGGCTTGCACAATCGCATTGACTGTAGCGTGGTCATTTTCTAACAACTTCGCGTTCCAGATGACGGAGGCGATATCCCACTCGATAGGTCCGGCAAAGGCGTCTTCCCAATCACTCCATAGCAGACCACTGGTGGTCATGAGGAGATTCCCCATGTGGGCATCACCATGAAGCGCTTGATGGGGACAATCCGTCAGCTTTTCGATGGATGCATGCAAATGCCGAGCGAGCAAAGTGATTTCATGGGACGAGAGCACATCGATCACGGCATTTTGTTCTAACATTGCCAGACTTTCGTGAAGAATGGCAAGAGAGGGTAATGGCTCATCAAACGTTTGCAATGCCCGGTGACACAGGTGCATGGAAATACCGATTTCTTCAGGCTTGGGTGGCACATAAGTGGCAGTGACAAATTGCCAAAAATTCATCGCGAAGCCGTCTTGCATGTGGGCAATCGGCGGAATATCAGGATGCAAAGGCACCACGGGTGCCCGGTGCCGAGTAAGATGCGCCGCCATGGCGGTTTCTCGAGAAAACCATGTGGTTCCTTGGCGTGGACCCGTGACATCCGTAACGATGCGCGCGACCAAAGTTTCGGTGAGACGCACCACCACGGTATGGGCGTCCTGCAACACCTCACAACGGTCCGGTTGGATGCCGTATGTTCGCGCACAGCTGCTAGCTGCCAGAATCGCTGGTTTCATCAGCGCGTCAGCGTCCGGGGCGGATGATTTCGTTTTGATCGTTCAGCACCACCTTGCGAGCGGACACAGGTATTTCTGATAAACCGAAGGCCATGATGGCAACGCGCTCGCCTTTTTTGATGCGATGCGCGGCGCCACCATTGATGATGATGTTACCGGTGCCGGCAGGTCCGGGTTGCACGTATGTTTCCAAGCGATTCCCGGTGCTGATTGAAGCCACCAAGACTTTTTCGCCCTCCCACAGGCCGACGGCTTCCATCAGATCCGTAGGAATCTCAATACTGCCTTCATACTCCACATCAGCCGCGGTGATCATGGCACGGTGGAGTTTCGATTTCAGAACTTGGACTAACACGCGCCCAAGCAAGCGCGAGTCGTGGTCAGGGTCAAGCTTTCGCTGTGATTTTTTGCCATCGATCCAGATTGACCGGAAAGCGCGCCATGCCTACACTTGTGAGTGTGTCACCGAGTGCGCCGAAAACCACAAGCTCCCCATCGCGGCAATTGACTCGTGTCGATCGCGCGCTGATGCTAGGCGTGGTGTTGTTCATCGCCGCACTTGCCTACGCGCTGCTACTCATTTTTCAACCACAGAACCTCAGTGATATCGGCACTGGACAGGAGCTCCAGCAGCCCGTCAAAGCCCGGGATTTGACCAAGGTTTTTGCCGAAGCGATCGAGGGCTCCTATGCCCTGCGCATCTCGGAAGAGGAAATCAACGCTTACTTGGAAAAAACCCTGTCGATGAGGCAGGGCGGCGCCTTGGACAACATGGTAACGCTGGAAAAAGTGCTGGCACGGTTGGAAAACGAACGTGCCGAGATCATCATGGTGCGCAAGTGTATGGGACTGACCTTGACGACTTCCCTATGGGTCGCGATCGAACAAACCGAGGATGAACAAGGCCGTGTTCAGACTCACATTGATCCCAATGGTGGCCCCTTGGCATGGGCGCCGTTCATTCAGCGGGGCGGCAGGTTTGGCCGTCTGATTGTGCCGCAGGGATTCCTTCATTTGATACAATCCTCCTTCGCCAGCATGGCGGGTCTGTATCCCGAGGAAATCCGCCTCGGTTTTGAGGAAATGTCACGCATCCGTATCGAAGAAGGTGCATTGATCCTCGATCCGCGCCATGATCAGGGTGCGGGGTTGATGGATTTTTGATGCCATGCGGCATTAGTCCTGCGGCGCGGGCGGTTCGCTCGCCGCCGCGTCCGGTTTGTTTTTGACAGATCCAAGCACCGGGATCATCCGCCGCACGAGCTTGACCAGACCTTTGTCCTGCTGTTCCGCTTGGTGTTCGGCATCGCGCAATGCCCGCTCCCACGCTTGGGCAAAACCGGGTGCCTGTTCCCTCATGGTGCGCACAGCGGCCTCCGTGATCTGCAAGTGTCGCATTTCCGCGCGACCGGGCTTTTGCTGCGATGCTGCAAGATTGATGCGCAAGGTTTCATTCTGTGCACGCAACTGATTGAGTTCGTTTTGCAAAGATTCATTACCACTGGCATTGATTTTTAATTGTGTTTGCAAGTGCGTCTTCAGTTCGCTCAGCTCCATTGCATGCTTCTGGCGTTCTTTTTTCGCCAAAAAACGGGTGGCTAACGCACTCTTCCACGCTAGTGCCGTGGGCAAAAGGCCAACAATCAGACCGAGCACAAATGGTTCGGATAAAAGGTTTTTGAGAAAGTCCATGGCAAAGAGCGGGCTAGGCAGGGAGAACATGCCGAAAATTTCCCCTACTGTCCAGAAGGAGTATGGGGTCACTCAGACCTTGGAGCTTGCTGCTGACTCGATGGCGGCACTGATACGCGCGGCGGCATCCGGCACATCAAGAGAAAGTGCGGCGCGTCGCATCGACTCCCGGTGTTCGTCTTGGGATAAAATTTCGCTGACCAAGCCCATCAGACGATCGTTGGTCAAATCCGCTTCCTGCACCAATACTGCTGCGCCAGCGCGCGCGAAAACTTCCGCATTTTTGGTTTGATGATCATCGGCTGCATGGGGATAGGGAACGAGAATCGCAGGCAAGCCGGCATGAGCAAGTTCGGTAAGGCTCGAGGCGCCCGATCGACACAAAATCAAGTCGGTCAGCGCATATACCGCAGCCATGTCGTCGCAAAATCCCACAACGCGATACCGAGCATCATTTCCCGTCATTTCTCGCACACGATTTTCATCACCAGAGCCTGCAATATGGAGGACCTGGGTTCCGGAAGGAAAATTCTCCCATGCCTCGGCGACGAGAGCATTCAATCGACGAGCACCTTGGCTGCCTCCCATCACCACCACGATCGGACGCGATGGATCCAGACCGAACTTCCGGGCCGCGGTGGCACGATCTGGCAGCTGGTTGATCTCCTTGCGCACGGGTGTGCCTGTGACTGTCACGGCGCTTTGGGGAAAGTAAGCAAGAGCCTCCTTCATACCGACAAATACCTGATCACACCAACGCGCCGTCAATCGGTTCGCCTTCCCCGGCAAAGCATTGGAATCGTGCACAAATGCAGCCAATCCCATGGCGCGCGCGGCGTATACCGGAGCAAGCGAAGTAAATCCACCCATACCGATCACGGCATCCGCTCCACGGGTCCGTAAGATGCCCTTGCATTGGCGGACGGAGCCCCACATTTTCCACAAAAAAGGTAGCATCCGCAGTGAAGTCGTCGCTGGTTTGGCAATGGCAGGAATGGCGATGAATTCCAGATCGCCATACTTGCGCGAAGCCTCGCGATCGACGGATTTCTGTGAAATCAAGAGCAGCGGCTGGTGACCGCGAGCGCGCAGCTCTTCTGCCACCGCGATACCGGGAAACAAATGCCCTCCCGTTCCTCCACATGCGATCACCACTCTCAATGACTTACCCATACGATCTTCCGATTTTACACGACTTTGCCACGAGGCGATGGGGTGATCCAGCATCACACATCGGCCTATGGGCTCGGGCATCATGCGACCGTCAGCCCCAGCAGGCAATGCCGAAATCGGCGAATCCCTTGTCATCTTGCTGCCATGCCTGACAAATGGTCAATTTTTATGAAATATCAGGGCTTGCACTCGGCAAATCGCGTGATTTTTCAGTTTTTTTTGAAGCGAGCTTGACAAATTTGAGCGGATTTCTACAATTCCACCCCCGCGCGTTGGAACCGCGTGGACCATGAATTCATGAAAAGCAATCTTCATCCCAATTACAATCCCGTGGTTTTTGTTGATATGACCACTGGCGCTCGCGTGGTAACGCGCTCCACCAAAACTTCCGATCGCAAAGAAGTGATCGATGGCGTGGAGCACTACGTGATTTCCGTCGGCATCACCTCGGATTCCCATCCCTTCTTCACCGGCCAGAAACAATTTGTCGACACCGAAGGTCGTATTGACAAGTTCCAGAAGCGTTTCGGTGCGCCGGTTCGCCGCGCCGCGAAGCCGAAGCTGTAATTGCTCCGGCACACACTTTTCTGTTGTTGTTCTATTGTTGTTTTTCCATCTGTCTTTTCTCCTTGATGCGAGGAAAGACAGATGGTTTTTTGTAGCCACAGATCATAGACCTTTGGTCGAGCTCTGGCTCTTGATAAGCTGGTCATTTTTTCTTGAATTTGCCATGACGCATGCGATGAATGCCATGTTGCATGAGATTGCATGGATCCAGCGCCATCCACAGGCATCGCGCTTTCACTCTCGTCATGAGCGTGGCCATGCTGTTTTTGATCGCGTTGATCGTGCTCTCCACGCTCGGTTTGTCATCGCTCGAGCTGCGCCGTAGCAGTCGATCGGCAGATCAAGCCAGAGCACGTGCCAACGCCCGCATAGCATTGATGTTGGCTCTGGGCAACCTACAGAAGCAACTCGGTCCAGACCAGAGGATCAGTGCTCCAGCCTCTCTCGAACATGCATCGAGCCAACCCCACTGGACCGGTGTTTGGAGCACTGTGGCCAACGACGGCAGCACATGGTGGCGCCGTGATGACGCCAATGGTGGTCTAACAGATGCCAGAAATACCAACCGATCGCAATCCGTGCGGCGCTGGCTCGTGAGCGGCAATGATTTATCGACCGCATTCACCCCCTCGAGCGCATTATCGGATGCTGATTCCGTCAAACTCGTGGATCTCGGCACGCTGGGTCAGCAAACAACCATCACGGACGTGGTGCGAGCTCCGCTCGTGAATGTCTCTTCCGCCTATCATGAGCGCGGTCAATACGCTTATTGGATCGGAGATGAGGGCATCAAAGCCAATGTGGCAACACCTCATGCATTTGATGGCAAGCGACCTGATCCACAATGGCCATCGTCAGGTGGATACTACACTCTGCTCAACTCGCAGGAAAGCGATGCAGCCACGGTCTTGGGCGGTAGGGACGTGAGCGAAGCGGAAAAATCGCGCACGGTTTCTTCTCGGCAGATGGACCTTTTGTCACTCGGTATCCCTGGCGCGCTGCGGCAGTCATTTCATCATGCCACCACTCATTCCCTGGCAGTCCAAACCAATGTCAGGCAGGGCCGTTTGAAACGTGACCTGACCGCATATCTTACCAGCGATGATCCGATTCCTGACTTACGCCAGGGCAACACGTTATTGGTTCCGGGGCTGAATGACCATGACAACCTCGTAGGCCCGGCAAACCCGAATGCGGCTGCCGCGGAGGGTCTCGCTTGGGCGGATACACGACATCGGTCCACCTCGCCCCGCTTTGGTTTGATCAGGGATTGGGCACGACAACGCACGACCATGTCGAACGGGAAGATCCATGCCATCCAGCCGATGCCGGAGCCGCAACCGCGCATTTTCGCGACCGCCGACGGCGCATCCGCCAATTTGCGACCCGCCACTCTGGCCGACTATCAGAAAACCAATCTCACACCCGTGCTTGTTGAGGGCTCCACCTACTTTGCCGTCAGCTGCCATGACAATCCGCCCGATTCCAAGCATCTCTACAATGTCCGCCTCCAGGCATACCCGCGCGTTGTGTTGTGGAATCCTTACAATGTCGATCTCATCATGGATCGTTGCATGATCATGCTGCATGTGAACGGTCGGCAGGAAATGTGGTCGGATGCGATTCGCATCAATCCGAACGGCACCCGGACGATTTTGAATTACAATTGGATTTGGTTCACAGGAGGACGCAGCACGGACTATACTTCACCCAATGGCGGTGGCCCGACCAACAGTCCGGGTTACAAGGACCCTTACATCGGCAGCTTCTTCTTCAGCATCCCGCGAACCACCTTCGCTCCCGGTGAATGCTTGGTCTTTTCCCCCGCGCGATTGGCGGAATATGATGAAAACGCGCTCGAGAAAAACGAATTGAGTTGCGAGGTTCCGCCCGATCCCTCGCGCTGTTTCATGTTCACCTCTTCGGAGATCGATGGCGGCATGGATCACAAACCTAACAGTTACTGGTTCGCTCCCACGGTCATATGGAACATACGCAATCAAGCGGAGGATCAGCGCATGTTGCTGAAATCGTTAGACACTGCCAACAATGTCACCCCTGAAGTCTTCGATCGTTTACCGCAAATCGCATACGCATCTTGTTCCCTGCAGTATGGCGGTGGGCGCGAACCGCGCATCGCATGGGCTGCCACAGGGCGAGAACCGATGGAATTCACCTCGCGTGTCAATCCGCAACCCACCCAAGTACCCAATGTTCGCACGCGCGAGGGGTATCGTTTGCGTTGGTTGCGCGAACATCCTTCGAATCAAATCAACTCGGGCTCCTTGCGCGGTACCGCTTTTTTCGAGGAATCACTATTGGCCACTTGGAACCCCCGCGCAGCGTATGCAACGCGCAGCCCTTGGGACAATATTGGCGGATCGCTACCGGTTTCCGGAAGTGGCGGCGGACCCTGGTTTTTCGGTATTTACACCCGCGACCTCTATGATCAAGCCGTCTCATGGAATGAACAGATGCCAGTCTATCGCAACGGACGCTATCATGGAAATCCTTTCGGCACACCCCAGGAAGGACGTGAACGCGTCGTGTTGTTCGATATACCTCGCGATGGTGTAGGCTTGATTTCCCTGGGGCAATTGCAGCATGTGAAATTTTCGGAATTTGTCTGGCATCCGTCCTACGCCATGGGAAATTCATTGGCAGACCCTCGGCTGGCCACGGGTCCGCTGCGCGGGATCAATCGCACCGCTCCCTTGCTCAATCGCACGGAACTGAACGTCGGCGGCTTTGATGCGGCTGCGATCGGCTGGTCCAAGGATGAACAACGTTCGACAGGAACCGACGACTGGGCACGCCAGGGGCGAGCGCTCTATCAGGATTACACCAATCAGGATCTGCTGGTCTACGATCTGTCCTTCGAGCTGAATCACACCTTGTGGGATGATTTTTTTCTTTCTACCGGCGATGCACTGGCAAAAAGAAATTTTCTCCGCGATCCTGCGGGCCATCCGCTGCCAAATGGTCGCATGCGCCTCAATCCCGCCAGCAACAAAGCACTCATCGAAACACCGTTGACCAACTTTCATCAATGCGCTCGTCATCTCATGGTGGATGGTGCCTTGAATGTCAACTCCACCTCGGTGACCGCATGGGAGGCTTTGTTGCGCTCGACCCGAGGTCTCATGGGGAGCGGAAACCATGTGGCTTTCCCGCGCATCCTTGCACCGCCTGGCAGCGAATGGCGCCATGGCAGCCGCGCCGACCAACAACAAGCCTGGGATGGATTTCGCGTTCTAACAGATGCTGAGGTGCGTCGGCTCGCCGAGGAGATTGTGGAACAAGTCAAACTTCGTGGACCGTTTCTTTCCCTTGCGGATTTTGTGAACCGACGTTTGCGCGATGACGAAACGGGCCGGATGGGGCCATTGCAAGCCGCAATCGAAAAGGCCGGTCTCAATCAATCGTTCCGCTCAAGCTATCCACTCAATAACCGCTCAACGCTACCGCATTACAATCACCCCGATAACATTCGCGACGCGACACGGTTGGAGCAAACACTCAAGCCTGACAGCATGGCATGGGGCATTCCCGGTTATCTCACGCAAGCGGATGTTCTCCAAGTGATCGGCTCGTCACTGAGTGCCCGCTCCGATACTTTCCGCATCCGTGCCTACGGTGAAGCCGAGGATGAACATGGAGTCCTGCGGGCACGGGCATGGTGCGAAGCCATCGTCCAACGCTTGCCCGATCCGATTCGTCCCGATGCATCCGGCCTCAACCCCATCCAACCCGGCAGCGCGGGAGACTTCGGACGTCGCTTTGCCATCGTATCATTCCGCTGGTTGCGTCAGGAAGAAGTTTGACGGTGGCTCGCACGCTTAACAAACACTTTACAATTCTTCACTGGGAGAAACGCGTGACATGGGTGTATGTTGCGATTGTTATGAAAACAAAAACGCCATTGCTGTCCGCAGTTTTGAGTCTGACCACTCTGATCACCATGTCCGGCATCACTCTCGCCCAACCCCCTCCCGGCGGTCCTCCTCGCGGTCCCGGAGGCCCACCACCGGGGGGTGGATCCGGCCCCCAACAACGGCCCATGATTCCGACCGGAGATCTCGGGCCCCTCGGGCCGATGCAGGATAAGTTTGCCGCTTTTGTCCGCTCTCAGCTGGAAGGAGAAAAATACTACAAAAAAGACGAGGAATCGCTTTTTCGCAAACACGCCGATTTGCGTCGTCTGATTGTGGAAAGTATGATCAGCGACAAAATTTCCGAGGACCAGGGAAATGGCTCGATGAGCCAACTGTGTGAAATCGGCCAGAAGCACCTCACTACCGGAGAAATCAACACAGCGACTGCTATGGATGCTCTGGAGAAAGACGTGAGAGAGCAAAGCCGCGAACGCGTGAGTGAAGCATTGCTCACACCAGAAGTGAACCGTGCTCAGGTGTTGATGAGTGATTTGATCCGTTTCACCGCGACCGACTCGAAACTGTCGAACAAAACCACCTCGCTCAAACGTCGTTTCGATGATCTGGTCGCCGATGAACAACGCTTCAAAAAAGATGGCGAGGTGGACGATCAAGAACGTGCCAAATTGACCGATGCAGCTGCAGAATCCTGGCAAGAGTTCATCAAAATTCTCAAGCGCTAACCTGCATTCGCGGTATCCGATCCGCGTGTTGATCTTTCAACACGTGGACGACCCGCGAAACACTTTCGGAAAATTCCTCACCATTCCCTCTACCCTCATTCATCTAAGAGGAAACGTTTGACTACCCAAGATATAAGACGCCTTACAAGCAACCTCGGGATCAGGATCGCACCAAAACAATGTCTTGCCCACTACAACTGCTCTACTTTCTAGTGTGCGGCAAGCCAGTTGGGACCGGTGCCTGACTCGACCAAGATGGGGACCTGATGCGGCAGTGGCAAAGCGTTTTGCATGAGCATGAGGATTTGCGGCACGAGCTCTTGCTGTTCCTCCGTCACCAGATCGAAGACGAGTTCATCGTGCACTTGCAGCAACAAACGGGTGCGATAGGATTTTTCTAACAATGCGGCCACGTGGATCATGGCGAGCTTGATCATATCGGCAGCCGTGCCTTGGATCGGGGTGTTGATGGCCGCACGCTCGGCATTGCCGCGGATGTTTTGATTGGAAGAGTGGATGTCCGGCAGATAACGGCGGCGACCGCTGAGGGTCTCCATGTAACCTTGCTCGCGCGTGCGGGCGATGGTCGCATCCATGAAGGCTTTGATGCCGGGGTATTCCTCGAAGTAGGTATCGATGAGTTTGGCGGCATCAGCTCGTGGGATACCGAGTCGCTGACTGAGGCCGAAGGCGGAAATGCCATAGATGATGCCGAAGTTCACCATCTTCGCGTGGCTGCGCATTTCCTTGGTGACTTCTTCCAACGCAACGGCGTAGACCTTGGCGGCGGTGGCGCTATGCACATCGAGGTTTTGCTCGAAGGCCGCAATCATGCCGGCGTCTCCCGAAAGGGCGGCCATGATGCGGAGTTCGATCTGCGAGTAATCGCAACTGAGCAAAGTGTGACCGGGTGCGGGGATAAAGGCCTTGCGGATTTTTTTGCCGAGCTCAGACCGCACGGGGATGTTCTGGATGTTCGGATCGGTGGAAGCGAGTCGACCTGTGGCGGCAACCAGTTGATGGAACGTCGTGTGAATGCGACCGGTCTTGGGCTGGATGTGACCGGGCAGGGCATCGACATAAGTGGACTTGAGTTTGCTGGCCTCGCGGTATTGCAAGATATCGGCAATGATGGGATGCGCACCCTCTAACGCGAGCAAGGTGGTTTCATCCGTCTTGAACTGTCCGGTGGTGGTTTTTTTGGCCTTTTCCGCAAGTTGCAAGCGGGAGAAAAGAATATCTCCCAGTTGTTTCGGAGAATTGATGTTGAACGTGCCGCCGGCATGCTGGTGGATGCGATGAGTGAGCTGATCGATGGTTTGTTGAAGCTCGGCACCGATTTCTAACAAAGCCTTGGTATCGAGTGCGATGCCTTGTTGCTCCATATGCATCAGCACCGGTAGCAGGGGAGACTCGATCGTTTCGAAAACCGATTGCTGGCCGGATCGCTGCAATTCCTCGCGCAGGATCACCGCAAGTTGCCAAGTGACGTCGGCATCTTCCGCGGCGTATTCGGCGAGAATTTCCAAAGGAATGTGGGCCACCGAAAGATCTTTTTTGTTTGTCGGTTGACTAGCGGCGAAAGCGAAGAGATCGTCGGCAGCTTGCGGGGCATCGTTCGCGCGCGCGATGTCGGTGAATTTGATCGGCGTGTAATGCAGATAGGCTTCGGACAACCGATCCATGCCGTGCCGTTGATCCGGATGCAGCAGGCTGTGCGCGAGCATGGTGTCGAATAATGGCCCCTCACAGCGGATGCCCTGCTGATGCAGGATGGCGAGATCATACTTCAAATTGTGACCGATCTTTTCGCTGTTGTTGGCAAAAAGCTTCGACAACTCAGCTGGCAGTGCCTGTCCTGGTGTCAGAGGCAGATACCAGGCCTCATGCGCCTGCCAACAAAAGGCAATGCCTAACAGATCGGCAGCGAAGGGATCGAGCGATGTCGTTTCCGTATCGAAGCAGAACGATGACTGGCGAGAGAGTTCGGAGAACAACTCCGTCTGTTTCGCTGGCGTATCGGCGATCTGATAGACGTGATTCACCTCGCGTATGGTGCGCAGGTTACTGACGGCGGTGGACGGCGCGGCGGACGCGGCCTCCTCGGTGATGATGGTCGAAGAATCGGGGAAGAGGCGCTTGGTCAGTGTGCGGAATTCGAACTCCGCGAAAAGTTCTTTGATATCCGCCTCATGGTAAGTGGAAAGTTTCAAGTCATCCCAGGACGAGGAAATGGGAACATCGATCTGAATCGTGACAAGCTCTTTCGAGAGCAGTGCTTGATCCGCATAGGCGATGAGATTCTCTCCAAGCTTGCCTTTGACTTGGTCGGCATGGGCTAACAGATTCTCCATCGAATCCCACTCACGAATCAGTTTTTTGGCGGTTTTTTCGCCCACGCCGGGAACGCCGGGAATGTTATCGGCAGCATCTCCCCAGAGACCGAGGATATCGATCACCTGAGCTGGCCTCGTGATTTCCCATTGCTGCAGGATGGTAGCCACGTCGAGAACTTCGTGATCATTGCCCTTTCGTCCCGGACGCCAGATCGAGGTGGTGGGTGAGACCAGTTGGGAAAAATCCTTGTCCGGGGTGACCATCAGCGTGTGGAAGTCACCGCAGGCATCGGCGCGATGAGCCAGCGTGCCAATGATGTCATCCGCTTCGTAACCATCGAGCTCGAGCACGGGAATTTGAAACGCTCGGCAGAGTCGTTTGACATGAGGAATAGCGGCGAGCAATTCCTCCGGCGTGGCATCGCGCTGGGCCTTGTAGGCAGGAAATTTGATGTGGCGAGCGGTGGGGGCATGGGTATCGAAAGCGACTCCCAGATGCGTGGGTTGTTCCTTTTCGATGATCGTGAGCAACGTATTGGCAAAGCCGTATAGTGCAGAAGTATTGATCCCCTTGGAATTGCGGATGGGATTGGTGATGAAGGCGAAGTGGGCACGATAAATCAGAGCCATGCCATCGAGAAGAAACAAACGCATGGGGAAATCATGGCGGAGATTTGACGGCGGGGGAAGTGTGAAGTGAAGGGAAGGGAGAGCGGCGGATAAGGGCACAAAGGCGAGATCAAAAGTGATCTGTGGTGGATTGGGGGTTGATTCATCAGTGGAAAACGCTAGTCATGCGGGGAATGAGAGATCGGTGTTGGGTGGCGGAACATCGAGGCGGAGATTTGCCGATGCGACAACATCGTTTGCTGATGCGATGGGCATGTGATGTGGTGGAGCATCTGTTAGAGGAATTGGCGGTGGGGATGACGGATGATCGTCCGCAGCGGGCGATAGCGGTGGGACGGCAATGGGCGGATGGAGTGGTGAAAACCGGGGTGGCAATGAAAGCGGCGCTGGCGGCTCATGCTGCCGCGCGTGAGGCCGATTTCCCCGCATGGGCATTTGTGGCCCGCGCGGCGGGACATGCGGTGGCAACAGCGCATGCGGCGGATCATTGCATGGGGGCGATGATTTATGCCATCAAGGCTTGGCACGCGCGGGATCAGGATCCGCGACCTTTTTGGAATCGGCATCGATCTTCGATGCCAGAGGAATGGTGCCCGCTCATGGTGGAGGGAATTCTGGCACGGTTGCCCCGACGATTGTTGCCGCTGTTGGACTGAGAAACAAAAATCCCGCCTGGAGGGGATGTCTCCAGACGGGCGTGGTATGCCGTGAGTTGCGAAAAGCTCTACTTATGGCTGGGCGGGAATGTAGAGTTCGGAGTCCACGGCGAGAAGGGTCTGGGGGCTAAAGCTCCATCCGTTAAGCGCATTGATTTTTTCCGGAGTGGTGTTGTGCTCTTTGGCGACATCCGCCAAGGTCAGTTCGCGGGTAGTTTTGATCAAACGATACGTCGCGGCAGTGGGCTGAGCACCTTCTTGTGCCGGCGTATGATTGACCGTTTGCGTTTCGGTTTGTGACAAATTAGGAGCTGGTGCGGGCATGACTTCCTTTTCCGTAGCCGAAGTTTCCTGGGCCACTGCTTGCTCTGGAACCGGAGCAGGTGCTGGAGCGGGATCCACATGGAATTCCGTGGTCGCAGCTCGTTTCGCCTCTGCCGGCGCGGGGGTGGAAGTCTCCGCGATGACCGCGCTGGGTGCGGCGCTTGAGCCCGGGATTTGGATTTTCTGCCCAATCGCCATTTTGGTGGGGTTCAACCCGGGGTTAGCCGCCTGAAGAGCTGCCACGGTGGTTCCTTGGGCACGAGCGATTTTGCTCAGATTGTCGCCTGATTTGACTTCATAAGTCCCTGCCGCGCTGGAGGCTTGCGGGGAGAGCGATGACGACTGGGCGGCAGTCGATGCGGTAGATCCTTTTTTGTCAGGAATCACCAACTTGGCACCAATGCGCAAAGAATTGGCACTCACTTGAGGATTGGCTTGCTCCAACTGCTTCACGGAAATCCCGTAATTTTTCGCAATGCGATAGAGATTGTCGCCTGATTTCACTACATGGGTGGCAGCTCCAGCGATGGATGCGATGGAGAAAAACGCGATGCCGAAGAACAGAATTGGAGTCTTCATAAAAAGCATCGTAACAAATTTTGGTGTCAGGGCAAGAAAAAATTTAACTTTTCCTAATATTCGTGCAACGTATGCGTTGAAGGCGTAGATGAGATTGCTTCTTCACCACTTTATCGATCATGTCCTACGAAATCGAAAAAAAGTTTTTGCTGAAAAACCATGGTTGGCGAGAAGGCGCCATCGCTCGCCGTATGGAACAAGGCTATCTGGCCCGCGAACCGCATCGCACGGTTCGTGTTCGCCGTTGTGATGACCAAGCGTGGATGACCGTCAAGGGGCCCACCACAGGCATCACCAGGCAAGAAGTGGAATTCCTGTTAGAACCAATGGTGGCCACGGAACTGCTCGGGCTTTGTCTTGATGGAATCATTCAGAAAACGCGGCATGAAATCCGATACGCTGGCGATCTGTGGGAAGTTGATGAATTTCACGGAGAGAACCAAGGATTGATCATCGCGGAAATCGAGCTGGCGGATGAGAATGCCGTGTTTGCGCGCCCGCCATGGTTGGGACCAGAGGTATCGGCGGATCGGCGTTTTTCGAATTCCGCACTCGCCCAAAAACCTTGGTCCACTTGGTCTGCAGAAGATCGCGACGAGGTCCTGGCGATGGCGCTGGGTGGTTAACTGGTCATTGTTCCACCGTGCGGGCACGAGGCGGAGTTTCTTCCGGGATTGGCGCGGCGCGGGGTGGAGTTTCCTCAATCACCACGGGAGCAGCTGGCGGAACTTCAGGTGCCGATTCCTCCACCACAGGCAACGCGCGCATCGGCTTGACGCGGATCGGCTGCGCCTTGGGTGGTGCGGGTTCCGGTATCACGGGTATCGCGCGAGCTGGCATTTCCACAGGCGCTGCACGCGGTTTCGGCTCTTCCGCGGGCGGCGGCGTTTTGCGCATTTTGATTTCCACCCTGCGGTTGATCGCCTGCTCCTCCTGATCGCCACGCATCACGATGGGTTGTTGTTTGCCCATCGGCCGCGTGCGAATCCTTTCGGGATTCATGCCCATGGCCACAAGAAACGCTTTCACAGATTCTGCTCGGCGCAACGACAGATCGTGATTGAAGTCATCGCCGCCGATCAAGTCCGTATGACCCTCAATCCAGCAGTAAAGCTGAGGGTTCAGATCCATCACCAACGCGATTTTTTGCATGCCCACCTTGGAACTATCCCGCAGTTGCGCACTGTTGTATTCAAACAACAAGTCACCGGGAAGCATGGTGGTTTTGGTGACGAGAACATTTTCCGGCAGGCCCGCAATCTCATCGAGTGAAGAATTGCCATCCAGCTTGCCATCGAGCGCTTTGCCCTCACTGCCTTTTTTGATCAAATCCTTCATGAATGAATCCAGTGGATCGTTCGGTGAAGTTTCACTGCCGGGATCGATAATTACCTGCCCTTGCGCCACAACAGGAGTAACCGTCTCAGTCTGCCCAAGCGCCTCGAGCTCCTCTGGCGCAATCTCCACTGCGGCGGCAAGTTGGGTTTGATCACCTGTGGGCTCACCCGCAAGTGCCGGAGTTTCGATTGTTACGTCCACATGGAACGATGCCTCGGTCACATCAGGCTTCATCTCCAATTCCGGGTCTTTCAACTGATCGAGAATTTCCACGTCATCGACCAATTGCGTGCGATCAGGCAAGGACGCCGGTTGATCGCTGACCGGGGGTGGAACATTTTCCTCCCGATCCTCCTCGACAGGACGCACCACCACAGGCTGCGTAACCACCTCTTCCCCGCTGGTCCATCCGATGCCCATTTTGAGATGCCCCAGGCAGATGAATAAAATGATGTGTAACACAATGGCCACCACCAGTGAAATCACCATCCACCAACCCACCCGATCCGGAGCGGGCAAAAAGGACTCACGATCACTCACATGAGCGGGTTCGCGCCAATCGAATTGTCCTTCCATACCCCGATCATACGCCAAAATGGATCAGGATCAATCATCAGATCAGGAAAAACATCTTGGTATGGCAAATGCTTACCAGGGTGGAAACTTTCATCGCCATGAAACATCAAGCCGACCATTCGCGCACGCGCAACGCCGCAAACAAAATCGCTGAGACACCGGAGGCCGCAAGCAAGGTGAAAAAAACGCGTGCCACGGCCACGCGTGCCAGCACGCGCAAGAAAAAAGCCACGCCAACCACAACGGCTTCCAGCTCTGAAGAAATTGCTGTAGCGGCCTATCTCAACTGGTGCCACCGTCGCAATCAAGGCTTGCCAGACGATCCTATTGATGATTGGATCCGCGCTGAAACTGGAATGGAACTGGCCAGCGAAAAAAGATCCCTTGCCAAATTCATCGACCATGCTTAGGTATTTTTGAAGTTTTTCGCACTTGGCACACTCTCTGCTAACCATCATATCACACCCTGAACCACCATGAAGAAAATTGAAGCAATCATCAAGCCGTTCAAACTCGAGGAAGTCAAAGAAGCGCTCGCTGAAGTCGGCGTGCAAGGCATGACCGTGACCGAGGTAAAAGGTTTCGGACGGCAAAAAGGCCACACGGAAATTTACCGTGGCTCGGAATACACCGTAGATTTCCTACCCAAAGTCAAAATCGACATCATCGTAGATGACGGACAGGCATCACTGGTGGCGGAAGCCATTGTGAAAAGTGCCAACACCGGGAAAATCGGCGATGGCAAGGTTTTCATTTCGAATGTCGAGGAAGCCATCCGCATTCGCACGGGCGAGACCGGCTCTTCCGCAGTCGCGGTCAACTGAATTTTTGTGAGTTAGTGTTCGTAATGTTCAAAAACCGCTGCATCCGCTGCAGCGGTTTTTGCTTTACCCATCATGCTCGGCCAAACTGGTAGGATAAACCAACCAGTTTTTGCATGGAAGACTGTCATGCAATCACAGGTAAATGGCAATGATGCTTCGATTGACCCTCATTCTTCTCGTATCCTGGTTCATTTCTCCGGCTCTTGCGCGTGAATCGTTCGAATCCTTTGCGCCGCAGCCCTTGCGCAAACTTGCCACAGAGCGAGGTCACATTCTCGCCGATGAAGGCCACGCGGAGATCATCCGAGGGAAAGGGCGATCGGGGAACCAATGCGTGAAATTGCTAGGCGGAGATGCACGATACGTCGAATGGCATCGGGCCGCCGCATGCCAAGAAACAAGCAGCGTGGAATTTTGGGCGGAGCGCTGGACTCGCGCCGCGCCCTTTGCCTTTCACGTGGAGGCCAAGCGCGGCAGTGATTGGGAAAAAATCGGTACTCGTGACGATATTGTCATCGGCGGCTTTCTCACCAAAGTTCGCTTTCCGCTTCCTGCAGGGACCTCCGCCCTGCGTCTGGTCTGCACAAGCAAGGCAGGCCTTCTGATCGATGATTTCAGCTGGAATCCGGATGCCCCCATGCGCGTCACGGGCGTAAACGCGATAACACCCGTGATTCCCGTCATGAAACGCGCCAAAGATCAAGCGGTCATGGGATTTTCGGTCGAAAGTGAGGGCTCGCTCAACCCACCGACGCTGGAATCTGTCACTCTGACCTGGGGCTCCTCCACTCGCATCGCTGAGATCGATTCCATTGCCCTCGTGCGGGGCGGAAGCGAACCTGATGGTCGCTGGCAGGAAACTCTGGCTACCAGCCGCGATGTCAAATCTCAGATGACCCTGCAAACGAAACACCCGCTGATTCCGGAAGAAGGGCATTTCTGGCTGGTGGTGAATCTCCGGCCCGAGGCTTCTATCGAAAATCGCATCAGCCTCGGCATACGGGATGTGGTGATCTCAGGAGAAAAATTTACCCTTGGGGCGAAATCATCGGTAAGCCAACGCATCGGCGTGGCGGTGCGCAAGCGTGGCGACGATGATTCAAAGTTTTATCGCATTCCTGGTCTCGCGCGCAGCAAAAAAGGCACACTGCTGGCCGTTTACGATGTCAGATACCATCATGCCGGTGATCTTCCCGCCGATATCGACATCGGCATTTCTCGCAGTATCGATGGGGGTCAAACCTGGGGCCCCATGATCATCGCGATCAACCAAGGCAAAGATCCCAAACATGGCTACGACGGTGTAGGCGATCCAGCGATTTTGTGTGATGAAACCACCGGTCGTCTTTGGGTCGCCGGTTTGTGGAGCCACGGCAACCGCGCATGGAATGGCTCGGGACCGGGTCTAAAACCAGAACAAACCGGGCAACTCGTGTTAGCCTACAGTGATGATGATGGTGTCACTTGGTCGAAACCCCGCAACATCACCAACGATGTCAAACAACCGCAATGGCGCTTGCTGCTCAATGGTCCCGGAGCCGGCATTTGCATGCGTGATGGCACACTGGTGTTCGCCGCGCAATACCGCGCAGCCGATGGTCCTCCGCACAACGGCAAACCGTTTTCCACGATTCTCTGGAGCAAAGATCGCGGCGCCACCTGGCAACTGGGAACCGGCGTGAAAATCGATACCACCGAGGCGCAAGTGGCCGAACTGCCCGACGGCAGCCTCATGCTCAACTGCCGCGATAACCGCGGGGGATCACGCACCGTGATGGTCACGCGCGACCTCGGTAAGACCTGGACGGCTCATGCCACCGACCGCAGCGCCCTGCGCGAGCCCATTTGCATGGCCAGCCTGCTGCGTTGGAAAAGCACCCATGGCAAGAACTACTATATCTTTAGTAATCCTGACAGCACCAAGTCCCGCCATCGCATGACGATCAAGGTCTCCGACGATGACGCCATGACTTGGCCGGAATCAGCGCACACGCTCTACGATCAAAGTGCCGGATTCGGCTACTCCTGTCTCGCACCGGTTGATGAAAAACACATCGGAGTCCTTTACGAAAGCGCGGGAGATCTGTTCTTCCTGAAATTTCCTTTCGCAGAATTACTAAGAAAATAGTAGTTTACAGCGCATCGGCGATTTTCAGTCCATCCATCGCTGCGCTGACGATACCTCCGGCGTATCCCGCACCTTCTCCGCAGGGAAAAAGCCGGAACACTTGCGGGTGCTGAAGCGTGGTTTCATCACGCGGAACGCGGACGGGCGAACTGGTGCGGGTTTCGAACCCCAACAACAATCCGTCCTGACCGGTGTAACCGCGAATCTGATTGCCGAAAAGACGCAGTCCGGTGCGCATGCGCTTCATCATGAAGGCGGGCATGAGTTCATGCAGCGGGGCGGAGGTGGCTCCGGGGAAATAACTCATCGCGGGCAGGGAGCAGGAAATTTTTCCCGATAGAAAATCGACAACGCGTTGCCCCGGTGCCTTCTGGCCACCGCCTCCCGCTTGTTTGGCAAGTTGTTCGAGGTTCTTTTGGAAAGCGATGCCGGAAAGCACGCCATGCTCCTTGACGAAAGACTCGGTGTCCTCCGGCTCGACAGTGACGACCATGCCGCTGTTCGCAAAGGGGGAATCACGACGGGCAAGACTCATGCCATTGACCACGACTTCATCGTCTTCCGTGGCAGCAGGCACAATCCAACCACCGGGACACATGCAAAAACTGTGCACACCGCGATCATCAATCTTCGTCGCCAAACGATAGCGGGCGGCGGGAAGCAATCGCGGACGTTCCTCGCCGCGCGGGATGTGATATTGCACCTGATCGATGAGGGCCTGCGGATGTTCGATGCGCACGCCTACGGCAAAAGCCTTTTTTTCTAACAGAATATTTTTGCGCTGCAGGAGCTGATAGATATCGCGCGCCGAATGTCCGGTAGCCAGCACGACGGAATCCGCCTCGAAACTGCGCCCATCGGCACAAACCACGCCGTGGATTTTTCCATGCTCGATCAGGAAATCACTAACTTTCGTTTGGAAATGCACTTCTCCTCCGGCCGCGAGAACGGAATGACGGATCGCTTTGACCACATTGGGCAGGAGGTTCGAACCGATGTGCGGATGGGCATCGGTGAGAATTTTTTCCGGAGCGCCATGAGCAACAAGGATTTCGTAGATCGAGGCAACGGGTCCACGTTTCGTCGCACGCGTGTAGAGTTTGCCATCGGAAAACGTGCCGGCTCCGCCCTCTCCGAAGCAGTAATTCGAGTCCTCGATCACGCGGCCTTCACGCAGAATGGGAGCAAGATCGAATCGTCGGGCGCTGGCATCCTTACCGCGCTCTAACACAATCGGACGGATGCCGCGCTCCAGGCAACGCAGCGCGGCGAACATTCCGGCGGGTCCGAAGCCGATGATCAGGGCCCGCGGTGCCCGGGCGGGAAGCGGTGCGCAAGACCAAGCGGGATGTTGATCCGGTGGCATGGGAGCATCGATTCCGACCTCCAGGCGCAGTTGCACCTTGATCGTACGTTGGCGGGCATCGATGGAGTGTTTGCGCAGAGTCAGCGACTTGAGTCGCGCCGGAGCGATGCCGAGTTTTTTCGCCGCCGCTTGGCGCCACGCCGCCTGGTCTTCCGACTGTGCGAGCGGAAGAATGATGTCAACGGTATCGACCATGGGTGTCACGCCCGACTCAAGCATGCCCACCGTCGTTTGCAAAGTCGATTCGAGACCACGTTTTGGTTGAATCCCGCAGTTGACGTGCTAGCGCACGCCTTATACATGTTGCGTCCCATGCAGTCACCCCATGATGTCGCCCATCGCCTTGAAACAAGCATTCTATCGGTGATCCGGGGTCAGGCTCCGGCCATACGGCGCATCCTTGCCTGCATGTGCTCCGGCGGTCACGCTTTGCTGGAGGATGTGCCGGGCACGGGCAAAACCACACTGGCCAAGGCGCTGGCGCACTCCATTGGTGGCGCCTCGTTTCAGCGCGTGCAATTCACTCCCGATCTGCTGCCTTCCGATATCCTCGGCTTGTCCGTGTTCGATCCCGCAAACGGCAATTTCCGTTTCCAACCGGGGCCGATCTTCACTGATATTTTGTTAGCCGATGAAATCAACCGTGCCTCGCCGCGGGTGCAGAGTGCATTGTTGGAATCCATGGCGGAAAGACAAGTCACCATCGATGGCAAACGCTATCCCTTCGATGGCATTTTTTTCGTCATCGCCACCCAGAACCCGGTGGAATTCCGTGGCACCTACCCTCTGCCCGAAGCACAAATGGATCGCTTCGCCCTACAATGTCGTCTCGGTTATGTCAGTGAGGAAGAAGAAGTGGGCATTCTCGCCGATCAACGACACCAACATCCGGTGGACCAAATGGAACCAGTTGTGACACGGGAGGAAGTTTTGTCACTGATGGATGCCGTAAAAGAAGTGCGCATCAGTGAAGAGTTGCAACATTACACAGTGCGATTGGTCGCCGCAACTCGTGCCCGCAAGGACCTTCAGCTTGCCGCCAGTCCCCGCGCATCGCTGGCCATGATGAAAATGGCGCAGGCGCTCTCCATCTTCGAGGGTCGGGACTTTGTCGTGCCTGAGACGATCCAAGAACTTTTATCGGATGTTGTCGCCCATCGTCTGGTTCTCAGTCCGGACGCGCGTTATGCCGGCGCCACAGGACGCAGCATCATGGCGGAGATTTTGGAGCAAACGCCGGTGCCGGTTTAACGCGCCTCGGCATTCGATGGTTGATCGATCCAAGCTTTTTTCCGCAATGCTTCCAGCGCGGCACGCACCTCGGCTTCCTTTTTGCTCTTGCCGCGACCTTGCGCCAGCACGGTGTCACGCCACAGGACCTGGGCATGGAATACTTTGCGGTGATCGGGACCGCTTTCGCCGGTGATGCGATAGCGCGGGGCTTCATTGCCCAGCGACTGGAGGGTCTCCTGCAAAGTGCCTTTGGGGTTGCTCTCTGTCTGGCTTTCAGCGACCAGAACAATGCCCTGTTCAAACAAGCGTAGAACCAACTCACGCGCGGACTGGTAGCCGGAATCCAGATAAATCGCGCCAATCAGGGCCTCTAACGCATCTGCGAGGGTCGAAGCACGCTTACGGCCGCCGCTGGCCTCCTCGCCTTTTCCGAGGAGAATGTAATGCCCGATTTGCAGGTTGGTGGCAAATTGAGCCAAGGCTTGACGCGATACCAATTGCGCGCGCAATTTGGTCATATGACCTTCTGGTGAGTCCGGAAATTTGCGGAACAAATGTTCCGTCAGCACGAGTTGCAACACCGAGTCTCCCAGAAATTCGAGACGTTGATTGTCGAAGTGTGCTTTTTGTGACTCGTAGGCGAGACTTGGGTGCGTGAGGGCTTCCGCCAGCAACAATGGGTTGCGGAATTTGTAGCCTAATCTGACTTCGATGCTTTCCATGCCTTGCGGAGTTGCCTTCTCTCCCGCCCGATTTCACGAAGCAATCCGACAGGAAAGATGGGGTGATCGACGGGATTCGAACCCGCAACAACCAGAATCACAATCTGGGGCTCTACCATTGAACTACGACCACCATCTTTCGTAGGGGGAGGACGACGATAACCACATCCGGCACCTTGGCAAGCCAAAAATGCCAAACTTTCCAGAAATCACGCGATCGCCACCCACAGGCTCGCAGTTCACCTGCGATCAACCGTCTACTTTCCCGCTTTTCCGAGTTGAAGCAATTTCCATTCTGCCAGAGAACGCGTGAGATGCTGGCGCGGAGGAATGGCAATGCTATAGCACTGGAGACCCACGGGACCGCGATAGCCTTGAGTCTTGAGCAAACGCAACAGTGCAGCCTGATCGAAGCTGCCTTCATCAAGTGGGCGAATGAGGGTGGACCAATCCTTGCCATCGCGATCCGCGCCACAAATGCTCACACTCCAAAGATGGTCTTTCGCCGCAGCGATGGTTTGCTCGAGGTCATCACTCGGCTGGACTTTGAGGAAATGGCACAGATTGAAAGCGACGCCGACGTTGTCGCAGCCACTGGCCTTGGCGATGCGTAGGGCGTGATCCACGCGCTCGATGAAGTGATTGGCATGGGGATAGAGAATCATCTTGAGCCCGGCCGCTTTGGCTTCGGCAGCGATCTTTTGCACCAATGCCACGGCCTGCTCTTCTTGTGGTTCCTCACCGCCTTGCACATTCAACTCGACGATGGCATCCGTGCCTTTCAGCAGAGCAATGGCTTCGCTCATCTTGGGGTCGAAAGTATAACTGTTTTTGTGCACTTTCCCGCCGCCATAGATGCTGAAAACCCTGAGACCGACTTTTTCACAGGCCACTTGATACTTTGCCAAATCCTGGGGATAGACCGAGCCGATTCCCGGATAGCCCAGCTCCTTGAGCAAGGCCACTCCCTCCTCCACGGGCATCGCGCGCACGGAATTTTGAAACGGATAGAGCGGAGGCGAGGTATCGGCACCATGGGAGACAAAAGCCATCAACAAAATGAGCCATACGCGGAGCATGACAGCCATTACGCACGTCATGCGCTTCATCTGTCAGGGCACATTACTCAGATTGTCGTGTCTTGGCTTTTTTCCCTCTCGCCGACGCTTTTGCCTCAGGATCATACGCGCGGTTCACCACACTCGGCAGCTTGGCCTTGGTGCTTTTCTGCCAAGCGAGAAGATCGTCTAACAATTCATCGCGCTTCCCGGTATTGGACATCGAAAGATCGTGCCGCTCTCCGGGATCTTCGGATAGATGATAGAGTTCCACCGCATGATTGGTGGCAAGTTTTTCGCGCCCGCCATCAAGCTGCCATTCCTCGTGAAAGAGATGCAATTTCCAATCACCCTTGCGGATCACCGTCACGGGTCGCGAACGGAAGCCGGTGCGGACGTCAAGCTCGCGGCCACGGTTCACCGGATTGTCGATGTAGCCGGGGAAATGCCAGAAGATCGCCTGACGCTGCAGCGGTCCTTTTTGTTCGAGCAAAGGCACGAGGTTTTCACCATCCAAGCTTTCTTTGCTTGCTGTCTTAGCAACCGCGAGGAAGGTGGGAAAAAGATCGATGTTGATCACCGGTGCGGCACAGGTGCTGCCGGGTTTCGTCACGCCCGGCCAGCGCACGATCATCGGCTCACGAATGCCGCCTTCGTAGTAGCCGCCCTTGCTGCCGCGGAGAGGTTCTTGGCTCGATTGCTGCGTCGCACCGTTGTCCGAAGTAAATACCACCATCGTGTTTTTTTCCAGACCGAGGTCATGGAGTTTTTTCAACAATTGACCGATGCCATCGTCCAAATCATAGACGCTGGCGCCATAAACCGCCGAGCGTCCGCGGGCATCCGGTTTTTTTGCCTCAAAGCGCGACACCGTCTCTTTGCGAGCTTGCAAAGGCGTATGGATCGCGTGGTGCGGCACGTAAAGAAAAAACGGTTGGTCCTTGTTCTGCTCCATAAATTTGCAAGCGGCCTTGGTCATGGAGTAAATGCCTTTCGGATCTTCGCCCATCTTGTCTTTCCCGTGAAAGGCATCGGGCGCGACGTCGAAGCCCAAATCTCTCGGATGATCCGCAAAATGCCACTTTCCGAATATTCCCGTGGCGTATCCGGCGGCCTTGAGTTCATCGGCGAATGTCACGTAGGAGCCTTTGAGGCCATTGACGTTGGGAATCGGTATGAGACGCATGTGCTTTTTCGGACCACGATCGGTATCGCCCACGGCATAAACATCATGGCGCGGCGTGTATTTGCCGGATAACAAACAGGCACGCGAGGGAACACAATTGCCCATTCCCGCATAGGCGTTGGTGAAGACCATGCCTTCCTTCGCCAGTTGATCGAGATGGGGAGTTTCGATGAAATCCCCTTCATCGTTGTAACCCACATCGTTCCAGCCAAGATCATCGGCGAAAATCAGAACGATGTTGGGCGAGCGCTGACTCTCGGCGGCAGACAAAACGACGGGGAAAAGAATCGGCAGAAAATAGATGATTCGTAATAATTGCTTCATAAGAAAAAGTTGTCTAATCATATTCAACGTTTCGATTTGACATGGTATGGCGCGCGATCAAAAGCATCATTGCGCAAGCGTGGGTCGTCGTTTGCCAGCAATTCCCTGGTGAGTTGATCGCGCAAACGTCCGAGCAAGCTGTAGTGTTGAGGATCCTGCGCGAGATTTTTGGTTTGATGAGGATCCGCTCGCAAATCATAGAGTTCTTCTTCCGGGCGTTTTTCCCAGGCAAAGTTGAGAAACGTCTTCATTGCCGGATCTTTGCGGTGCTCAACAAGCCAAGCCTTCGTTGGCGACATATCCATATCGGGAAATGCGGCGTAAGTGTTTTTGGTAAGCATGTCGAAGGATGGTGCGGCGTCATCCGTGACCTGATAGGGCGAACCCATGGGCCAGCGATCGGCTTTGAAGTTTTTCACGTAGAGAAAATCCTTGGTGCGAATCGCACGCACCGGATAGGGAAGCTGATCCTCCCGTGCGCGATCGGCATGTCGTTCACGGCCGATCAGCGCCCATCCGCGCAGACACGAATCATCTCCACCCGGCGCCAAGGCAGGCAGCAGGCTTTGACCGTTGGGTTGATCCGTGGACTGCAGATTTGCCGCATCCAGAAATGTCGGAGCGATGTCGATCAGGGAAACCGGCACCCTCACCACACGCGATGCGCTGATTTTTTGCGGCCATCGCAGAGCCAGCAGCACCTCGGAACCAAAATCGTGCACGTTGGTTTTGCCACGTGGAAATCCGGGAATGCCATGATCGCCGGAGATCATGACGATGGTATTGTCCAGTTCCCCCGTTTCCTCCAACATCTGCAATAACACACCACAGGCGGCATCAAATGCCATTGCTTCACCCAGATAATCCGCCATATCCTCGCGGATCTCCGGCACATCCGGCAGCACGGGTGGCATTTTTCCTTTCAGGTCATCAGGATTCAGCCCCCACAACGCCTTGCCGGATCCACGCACCCAGAGCCGGTGGGTGTTGGTGGGGTTGAACGAGTAGTAAAACGGCTGATTGTTTTCGCGGCGGTTCAGAAACTTGCGGAAGTTCGCACGCACTTCATCGAGAATCTGTTGTCTCGCAGCTTCCTTGTCATCCGCCTTGGTTAGGATTTCCGAATACTCATTGATCTTCTGCCCCGCGCTGTTGTAGAGATTTTCCTTACCGCCGATGATGCTGTCGCGCATATGCAGCTTCAGGCTATGCCCGATATGATAGCCGTGTTGCCGTAGCGTAACCGGCATGCCCACCACCTCCGCGAAGGGATCCGGAGCACCTTGTTGCCACGGGTGATGCAACTGCGAGTGTGAACCGTTGCGGAAAAAATGACGGCCTGTCAGCAATGCCGCGCGTGAGGGAGTGCAGGACGGTACCGACACAAAAGCATGCTGAAACAAAGCTCCTTCGCGGGCAATCCGATCAAACACCGGCGTGCGAATGATGTCATTCGGGGAGGGATTTTGCGGATCGGCATAGGCGGAGGCATAGCGACCCAAATCATCGGCAAACATGACCAATATGTTCGGACGCGGCGCCGCTATGGCATGTAGCGCAGTCCCGAGAACAAGATAACAGAGCCATTTCATCGCAACATGCCTAGACGACCGCAACAGGCTTGGCGATGAAAATTCACCGGATCCATTTGCGATTCGATTTTCTTGTAAAAATCCATGGATGTGATAGGTAACGCCAATCGGTATGAAAACCCATCATTCATGGCTGTGTTGGCTCATCGGCACCTCGGGGCTGATGCTGCGCTTGCATGCGATCGACGTGAATGGCGATGGCATGTGCGATGTTTGGCAAGCTGTTCATCACACGGGTGGGATCATCGCGAGCGCCGATGAAGACCGTGATGGCATGAGCAATGCACAGGAAGCGCTGGCGGGAACCAATCCATGGCAAGAGACATCACGTTTTACCAGCAAAATTGAACGCACAGGCGGCAGCCTGCACATCACCGTGGCGACGCAGCCCGGCAAACGCTACCGACTCCGCGTCAACCATGGCTTGCAGGATGCCTGGACGCCCGTGGGTGATTGGCACTTGGCTCTCACAGAGCAATGGGTCAGCACCGTGACACCGAGCGGGGAAACGCGGTTTTATTCCGTGGAAGTCGCGGATGCGGATACCGATGGCGATGACGTGGAGGACTGGGCTGAAATGCAACTTCACGGTTACGATCGCACCCGTGCCAACAGTTTCGGCACACAAGGGAATGACCATGCGGGTGTCACTGAATGGTTGAACCAACTGAGTTCCGGTGCCGTTAGCGCCACTATGGCAGCAAGTCAGGCAATGGAAAAAGAACAGCAGCCTGCTGTCATCACCTACACTCGCAGTGGCGATCTCAGCCGACCATTCTCATTGTTTCTCAACACCAAAGGACCTGATATCAAGGCACGCTCATCGCCGCTTTCCGGAGAATACCAATTCCGCAATGCCACGCAACAACCACTGGATCGTCGTCTGGTGATTCCAGCGGGGATCGCGAGCGCCAATCTGGAAATCCATGCTCTGGCGGATGCCCAGACCGAAGTGCCGGAACACCTTCGCGTGCAGATCGGCGGAACAACCTTGGACAACACGATCACTGTCGTGGATGCGGCCAACACTCCGGCAAATCAGCGCTTGCTGGTGGCATATCTGCGTCCGAAAAACGGAATCACTTCGCTAGGCTCCGGTATCTCCACAGTGCGATTGTCCGGTGACAACGACATCGCCACCGTCGCCCTTTCCTTTTCCAATCTCAACTCCACCGTGACAAACACCCAGGTGCTCACGGAGGATGAGGCCATTTTGCAATCGGTGCCTTCTTTCAACTACGGTGGCCAGAACTGGCCGATTCGAGCCAGCCAGAGTTTTGTCACGGATCAAGCTCTCCTCGATGCCTTGTTGTCCGGCGGGATCCAATTGGGGATTTACACCAATGCCAACGCGAGCGGAGAAATCCACGGCTTCTATCAAACGGCCACCGGTTCCACCACATTCCAATCCCCTCCCGCAGCCACGGCCATCGCGCCACTCACCGGTGCGGCTCTGGATCGCGATATCCAACGGTTTCTCACGCAAGCCACCTTCGGTCCGACCATGGAGGACATCGTCGCCCTGCGATCTCTGGTCGCCGCGCACTCAGGCGATCGCATCGCCGCCTATGCCGCGTGGCTCGATGCTCAGTTCGCACTACCATCGCCCAGCCTGGAAGCCTACACCCGTGCCGCCAACGATCAAGAAATCGCGCTCTATGCCGATCCGACCAAGAGCTACTACAATGCCTTGCGCGACCCGAACCAAACCAACGCGCGGCGAGGTTGGTGGCTACTGGCACGCCACGCGCCCGATCAAGTGAGGCAGCGTGTCGCCTTCGCTCTCTCGGAAATTTTTGTCATCAGTGACAATGACACCACCATCATCAATCGCGCCTATGGCATGTCGAACTTCTATGACATGCTCAAAGCCCATGCCGATGGCACCTACCGCAGTCTGATCGAAAACGTGGCGCTCCATCCGATCATGGCGCAATACCTTTCGCACCTGAAAAACCAAAAGGCAACCTACGATGCCCAAGGCAAGGCGCTCACATCGCCGGATGAAAATTTCGCCCGCGAGATCATGCAATTGTTCTCCATCGGACTCATCGACATGCATCCCGATGGATCCCTGAAACTCGGTGCCAATGGCCTGCCCTTGGCGACCTATACGCAAGACGACATCGCCGCACTTTCGCGCGTTTTCACCGGATGGTCCTTCTCCAAACGCAACAACCCGTCCAACACCAACACCGTGGCGGACAACACGAGTTTCTTCCAAAGCAACGGGAATGAACGCTTCGAGGCATCGTGGACGAATCCGCTGAAACAATTCGCCACCTATCACGACACGGCATCCAAGCAGTGGCTAGGTCTAACGATTCCTGCCGGGCTTTCCGGAGAACAGGAACTGGACATCGTGCTGGATCATCTCGCTACCCATCCCAACACCGCACCCTTCATTTGCCGGCGGCTGATCCAGCGACTCGTAACCGCCAATCCCTCTTCCGGCTATCTCTATCGGGTTTCGACAACATTCACGAACTCGGGTGGCAACATCGGCACCACCGTGCGTGCCATCTTGTTAGATACCGAAGCACGATCCACGGCCCTGGCCGACGGCATGGCAGGATCAGGCAAGGTCCGCGAACCCTTGCTACGCTACCTTGCGGCACTGCGGGGTCTGGGTGCCAAGTCGCAACTGCCGCTCACGGATCTATCGCCCTATGGCTATCCGTCATCGGAATTGGCAAAATTTCCCGCAGGCACGACCATCGTACGGGTCGGCGACACCGACTCCACTCTCGGGCAAACTCCCCATTCGCCACCCTCGGTTTTCAATTGGTTTTTGCCCGACTTTTCTCCCTCCGGCTCGCTGCCCGCGAACGGTCTGGTTTCTCCTGAACTCCAGATTGCCAACGAGAACTCGACCTTCACCGCCGCCAACTACCTCTACACTCTCATTGACAGCTCCACTGGTCAGGGAGGCGAAGCCTTGGTGAATCAAGTCGAAGCAGGATCTCCGTATACAAGCTCTTCCGACAACCTGATCATCCCTTATGAAACCACATTGGAACCGCTTTATCTTTCGGTAATGGATACCAGTCGCGATGGTACCGTGGATCTCAATGAATACCGCAATGCCACGCTCATTCGCGCTGCTTGTGAAGCAGTGTTGGATCGCGTGGATCTAGTGCTCTGCGGTGGCGCGCTGAAGGCCCGCTATGGCAACACCACAGGAAAACCCCGTGCCGCGATTCTCGACGCCGCCGTGTTGGTGCGATCGTCGAGCAACACCTCAAGCACACTCGGAACTCACGTGACTTCCATGCGTGAACGCATCGAAGACATCGTTTGGCTCGTTGTCAGCTGTCCGGAATTTCTCGTTCAAAAATAACTTTCCCTTGTCGCTGTGAAACAACATCAAAAAGAAGAGCATCGCACTCGTCGGGATTTCCTGCGCCAATCGGCCTGCGCGTCCTTGGGCGTCACGGGTCTCGTCAACATGCTGGCACAAATGCGTTTGATGACGGCGGCCATGGCACAAGGCGGCGGTTCCGACTACAAGGCTCTGGTCTGTTTGTTTCTCAATGGCGGCAACGATTCCAACAACCTGTTTGTTCCGATGGGTAATGCGGCCAGCCATGAATTGCGCGCGGATTACGAGGCGGGCCGCGGCGTATTGGCCATCCCGGGCGATCAGTTGCATCCCGTCAACATGCCCGCACAAACCCAAGCGTTCGCGCGGCACTATCCCGGAACTCCGCCAGCCATGGGCTTTCATTCCAGCGCACCACAACTGGCCAGCTTGTTCAACGACGGCGATTTGGCGGTCGTGTGCAACGTCGGCAGTCTCGCTTATCCGGTGCCCACACGCGCCGACTATCTCAGCGGGAAAATTCCCCTACCGCAGCAGTTGTTCTCGCATTCCGATCAACAAACGCAATGGCAGTCATCCGTACCCGACCGCCCTTTCACCTCTGGTTGGGGGGGACGCGCCGCGGATTTGTTGAACACATCGTATCACAGCACCGGCACCAGCAAGGTATCCATGTCCATTTCTCTTGCCGGCGTGAACTCTTTCCAGGTCGGCACGGCGGGGCAAGTGGTGCAATATGTGGTGAAATCCACGGGCACCGTACCACTCTCGGGGTTTTCCAGTGGAACGGAAAGTTATGGTGGCGCGTTAAATGCTGATGGAACGTATAAAACGACGGATCAGGGAAGGCGATTGAAGGCGTATGAGGACATCATGCGCCTCACCCATGCGAACCTGCACGAGGAGGAATACAACCGCATCATCCGCCGCGCGCGCACGACGGAAGGGTTTATCGGAGCCGCGATGACTGCTGCGGCCGCCACGGGTGTGGACTTCGATGCGAAATTCGCCGGAGCCACCACCAGTCTGGGTGGTCAACTCAAGATGATCGCCAAGCTGATTGCAGGCCGTTCGGTGCTGGGCAATCAACGCCAGATTTTTTTCTGCCAGGTCGGAGGCTATGACACCCATTCGACTCTGCTTACCTCGCACGCACCTCTGATGGCCGAGCTATCCAACTCGCTCCAGGCGTTCCGCGATACCTTGGTCGACCTACAGGTTTTCGATAACGTGGTTACCTTCACCGCCTCGGATTTCAATCGCACCTTCACACCCAACAGCACGATCGCAACCACCGCTGGATCTGATCACGCCTGGGGCGGACAAACCCTGGTGATGGGTGGTGCGGTGCGCGGCGGTCAGATTTACGGGCATTATCCGAAGCTGAAAATCGGTAGCGCCACCGGATCGATCGACGCCGGCACAAACAACCGCGGACGCTGGATCCCGGGGACATCGGTGGATCAGTATTCCGCCGTGATGACCAAGTGGATGGGAGCCACGGACAATGATATCGAAGCCATCTTCCCCAACCTACCGCGTTTCGACAGCCCCTTCAGCGTCAGCTCGGCCAACCTCGCATTCTTGTGAAACGGATTCTCCTTTCGTTGTCGGCCATCGTCGTGCTGCTGATCATGGGGAGAAGCTGGAATGCGGATTTCCCCTCATCTTCGCGATCAACAAGAGTGGTGCAAGAAACCGCGTTATTGCCCGATCGACAATCCCCACCTGCGGCAGAAAGCACATCCGCGCTTGCCACCACGATGCCTGTGGCGATGGAATCCATCCGTTTGTTGGATGCTCAATCGGATGTCCGCGAGGACCTTGCCATCATCCAGCAACTGCTTCAGGAATACCGACGGAACCTTGGCGGCAATCCCGTGGGAGAAAACGACGAAGTCACTGCCGCGCTGACGGGAGGAAATGAGAAAAAATTGGTTTACCTTGCGCAGGAGACACGACCTTTGATCGACGACAACGGCAGGCTCACGGATCGCTGGGGAAACCCGTATGTTTTTCATGCGCTTTCCGGGAAAACCATGGAAATCCGCTCTGCCGGACCCGACGGAATTCCCTACAATGCGGATGACTTGGTCAGCGAGTGATGGCCTTCTCATGCATGGTTCTTGACTCGTTGAAAAACGCATGAGGAAAACACTGGATTTTCCCGATCAATCTGATTGCTTGTATCCATGCGGCACGCGGCTGAATCCCGATCCGGCAATCCCTTTCGTGAGGTGCTGCGGCGACTTTGGTGCCGGATCGCTGTGATCGGTTTGTGGTTCGCTTTGTCAACGCCACTGATGGCGCAGGGAGATTCGGCCCAGCCTGTCTGGGAGATTGACGATACGCAAACACCATCGACAGACTTGGCGCCTTACCTGACGACATGGCGTGATGAAAATGGCGGCAGCACTGTAGAAGAAGTGCGTCAGCGCTTGTCTCTCTTCCAACGCGTGAGGGACAAAATTCCCTCCTATGGCTTCACGGATGATCCCATCTGGGGTTATTTGCACATCCGTTCCCGCGCGACAAAGCCGATGGATCTGATGGCGAGGATCGAGAGAGCACGGCTCAGTCACTTGAGTTGGTATCTCCTCGATAGCCAGGGTCAATTGCTCGGTGAACATCATGCGGGCACTGTGGACCACAATCGGCGGAGAGAACGATTCCCCTCACTCGCTTGGCAACTTGCTCCCGGAGAAGAAGTGAGAATTTTGTTTCGCGTCCGATCCAATACGGCGATCTGGCTTCCCCTCTTCGGTGGCGGTCGACACGAAATGCAAATGCGTGAGACACGGCTGGTGATCATCGACAGCTTCGTGATCGTCTTTTGTGTCGTGATGGCTTTGTTCGTGCTTCTGGCCGGATCACCCAGCCGTTCGAAAGTACATTTTTTTCTGTCTGCCGTCATTTTCTCTTATGTCTGCTATTTCGCCATCTTTCATGGCTATCTGGCAGTATGTTGGCCGACGGCACCATTGTGGATGGAACGCCAATTTGTGGGAGTGATTATCAGCTTCGCGGTATCGGCTTTTGCCTTTTTCAACAACAATTTTTTGCGTTACAAACCGATGTCTCGCATCAACCAGTGGATCATTCGCACGGCAGAGTTGTTACCAATCATCGGCATCGCGGCCATTCAGGTGGTTCATTATTCTCTAGGAATCCAGCTGGTGAATTTTCTGTGCTTTGCCAGCATTGCCCTATCGATTCTCATTTCCCTGAGACAGGGAATCCCCCGCGGCGAACGAACGTGGTATGTCGCCGCCTTTGCTCTGCTGGGTTTGATGATGATGCTGTTCGGATTTCAGTTCGGCAAGGTCATACCGATCATCGTATCATTCCGCGATTTGCAATTGATGGTCACACCGTGTCTGATCGTCGGCTTGATTGTAGCATTGAGCACCCGACAGAAAAAAATCGCACAACTCCTTCAACAGCGCAAAGCGGAACAGCATGCTCACGAATTGATCGGCTCGATTGCCGCCGGAACCTATGAAGTGAGTTTGCACGTGGAACCCGACGGATCCATCCGGCCGCGTTTTCATTTTGTTAGCCAGCAGTATCTCCATATGTTCCATATCACTCGGGAGGAATTGGAAAACCATCCACAAGCGATTTACGATCGCTTTCATCCCGATGACCGCGAGTCTTTGCACAAAGCCAACATGGACGCCATCACACATCAGAAATCCTTCCAGTGGGAAGGACGATTGCTGTGGGACGGGCAGACCCGTTGGATTCAAGCATCGTCGAGACCGCGGACGAACAGCGATGGCATGACCGTGTGGGCTGGCGTGATCACGGACATCACCTCCCAAAAACAGTCCCAGGAAGCACTGCAACGCACTCTCGAAAATCTGCCTGTGCCCATTGCTTGCGATGACATGAGCAACCCGCCCCGGATCATCATGATCAATGAGCAGTTCGTGAAAACCTTCGGCTATCTTCACGACGATATTCCGACGGTGACCGAGTGGGCGCAGCGTGCTTATCCGGATCCCGTCTATCGTGAGGAAATCATGGGCTGGTGGTTCCGCGCAGTGGAACAGGCAAGAAATCAAAAAGGTAAAATCGAGTCACGCGAAATCATCGTTCGTTGCAAAGATGGCACGGATAAGGAAATCATCATCAGCACCACCATGCTCGAAACCAGAATGATCCTGGCATTCCTTGATATCACCGAGAGAAATCGCACGACACGTGAACTCGAAGCCCTCCGCACCAGTCGGGAAAAATCCGCTTTCGAACTCACCGAAAACATGCCCGCAGGCACTTATGCTTTGGTTCTCCGCAGCAATGAAAACGATGAGATCGTCATGGATTTCCGTTTCATCAGTCGTAAGTTTCTGGATTTTTTCGGGCTTACGCGAGAGCAGTTCGATCAGGATCCGAATATCGTGATTGACGCCTTTCATCCGGATGACCGCGATAGCATCATCGCCGCCAATCGCAACGCGCATCTCACCTCATTGCCCTTCTATTGGGAAGGCCGCACCCTCATGGATGGAACCACAAGATGGGTGAACATTCAATCCAATCCGCGTGTTGATCAATCAGGAGTCTTGGTGTGGGAAGGTGTGGTCACCGACATTACAGCATACATTGATACCAAACGACGTTTGGAAGACAGCCTTGAGAATGAAAAACAATTGCGAAAGGAAGCGGAAGATCTGCGACAGGATGCGGAGCGGGCACACGAAGCGAAAAGTCTGTTCTTGGCAAAAATGAGTCACGAGATCAGAACGCCACTCAGTGCCTTGGTGAGTTTGTCACAGGCCATGTGGAGGAGAGGCGAACAGCATGCGGTGGATCCCGATTTCACCGGCTTTTTGAACCGCGTGCGTTCGGGCGGCCAGTATCTCAACCTGATCCTGCGCAATGTGCTGAACATTTCTGCCGCGGAATCCGGTCGTGTGCCGGTGAAGGCCGAGGAATTTTACATTGCCGACTGGGTCTCGGATCTGCGGAATATTTTGGAGCCCATCGCGGAATACTATCGGGGGCGCATCACCTGGACCGTCCCGGCGGATGATGAAGCTCGGTGGTCCACTGATCAAATGCGCTTGACCCAGATCGCTCTCAATGTATGCGAAAATGCCCTCAAGTATTCCATCGGCACAACAGACGCTGTGGAATTTCAGATCCAAACGAGCGAGGATTTTCTTGAATTGATCGTCCGTGATTCCGGCCCGGGGATTCCCGCGGAAAAGCAACAGATGATCTTTGCATCCTTTTCCCAGTTGGATCACAAGGTTTCCCCTCTCGATGAGGGCGTGGGTCTCGGGTTGTCAGTCGTGAAAATCAATACCCAATTGCTTCATGGTCAAATTCACATGGAAAACCAAGCGCCACGCGGGCTGAAATTTGTCGTTAAAATCCCGCGTATCTCCCATTCACCTCATCCGCCGCATTAAGTCCCACCGCCCCCCACAAACCCATGCGCATTGTCATCGTTGAAGATAGTCTCGAAGATCTCCTCAATCTCCGTTCTTTGCTGGGGGCGATGTCGGACATGGACATTGTGGGAGTGGCGCACTGTCTCAAAGACGCAAGGGAAGTGATTCAAGAATGCAAGCCGGATTTGGTCTTTCTCGATATCGAATTGGGCGCGGAAAACAGCTTCGACCTGATCCAGGAAATCCCTACAGAAACACGAATCATTTTTTGCACAGTTCACACCGGTTATGGCGCTGCAGCATTCGATATCAACGCGGTCGACTACATGGTGAAGCCCGTCAATGAGGAGCGTTTGTTGCGCGCACTGTCAAAACTTCCTCAGGGAGCAGGTCCACTGACGACCAGGGTGCTTGTCTATCGTGGCGGATCGGAGAGGCACTCGTTGTCTCTATCGACCATTGCCGCGATCATCGCCGATCGTGATCACAGCATTGTCTTGTGCGGGAGCAAGCACTATCCGGACCACCGACGCTTCCGCGAGTGGGGCGAATTGTTGCAAGAGCATCCATTCACCCAGCTTGATCGATCGACCTTGATTCGGCTGGACATGGTGCACTCCTGGCAGCCCTACGGTTCCGGTATAATTCTCAAATTCCGACATAGCGTCGCAAGCCAAGAAATCGGCCGCGCGGGGGCCAAAAGATTTCTCGAACTCATGGAGGAAAACAGACCTCCTTCGTAAATCAGCCGAAAACCGCCGTGCGATGAATGCCATAGAAAAGGCGGGCAGTTCACCGTTTCGTCGAAAAATTCGCCGTTTCGTCGAGATTGCTGACAATTTTCTTGCTGGGCATGGCAACCTGCATCATTAGAGTCGCGCCTCGCTTTCCCCCAATTTACTTATGAAATCGCTACGCAGCACATCCCCTCTTTTTTCAAAGGTTACTCAAGCCGCCATGGTCGCGGTAGTATCCTCCGCTCTGGCGCAAGGACAAGTGAACATTGATATCGGTGCAACTTCAGGATCGGCATCCGTTCCCCTCACATCTGCCAGCTCTTTTACTTACAACTTCGGGGTCACGGCGTCTGCGGGAACATTGACAATGACGCAAGTCCGGGTTGCGATCGCCCGTGGACAAAATACCACGGCACCCGTGACGATCGAAATCTTCAGTGGACTCGGTGGAACAGGTACCTTACTGCGCACGGTAAATATTCCAGCTTCCGTTGTTTCTAACGGCAACATGCTATTCACCGATCTGCCGCTTGGAGCTGGTCTGCCTCTGGCCCAAGGAGCATATTCAGTGAAAATCTCCACAACGGCGAGTGGAAACAATGCTGACTACAGCATGCGTTCGGGAGTTTTGACCTTGAGTGGCTCTGATAGCGTTACGCTTAATACATCTCAGTGGATTCAAGACAACAATACCACAGGAACTGCTGGCAGTACTCTTGCACCATCTGCCGGGTATGTGCTGGCGGATCACACAGTATCGAGTTCCACGGTCAATCTTGGTCGGTTTCACACTGGTGGTAGCGGATCGACCTCATCTGTTTCCTACAACAACGTCGCTCCAGCCACTACCGGCAATGTGACCGAATCCCTGACGGTTTCCTCCATCACCACGGGCAGCGCGGTTGTCACCAACGTTCCTGCTACATACACCGTCCAAGGCGGTTCGAACAATGTGACTCTGGGCGTGACCAATGCCGCCGGAGCACAAAGTGGCACCGTGCAACTCAATTTCAACTCCACGCAAACCGGCAGCAACTCGACTCGCACCGGCACCGCTCAATCCGTCGGCTCCCGCACGATCACGGTGTCCGGCACCGGATACACAGGAAAATCGGAATGGACAGCGAATCAGAGCGGCTCATGGGGCAACAATACCGACGATTTCGCACGCTGGGAAAGTCTGGGTGGAACACCGGGCATCGATGGCGCCGCCAGCGTGGCTGATACCGCGCTCTTTGGTTCCGCAGCCACCGCTGCTCGCACGATCACTCTCGATGACGCAGCACCTCAGTTGAAAGAATTGACCTTCAATAACGCCAGCAACGGCTACACCATTGCGCAAGGCAGCGGAAACAATGCGCTGGGACTTGGCAATGCCACGAACGCCGGCTTGCTGAGAAACCAGGCGGGCAATCACACCATCAGCGCGGGCGTCTCTCTGGGTAACGACTTGACTTATAACGGATCGGCAAATACCACCACCACGATCAGCGGCGACATCTTTGATAACGGGAATAATTACGGCCTCACCAAACAGGGCACGGGCACTCTCCGCATTCAAGGCATCAACTCCTACGGCGGCGCCACCTCGGTGCAGGCAGGCACGCTGATCATGAATGGCACCACTTACAGTGCCACCAGCGTCAGCTCCGGTGCGACACTGGGTGGTAGCGGCACATTCAATAACACGACCACGATCGACGGCATTCACAGCCCCGGTAACAGCCCCGGAACACAAACTTTCAACGAAGGATTGACCTACAACAGTGGCGCTTCCGTTTTGTGGGAACTGATCGCCAACTCCACGGCAGATCGCGGCACGAACTACGATGCCATCGACGTCAATGGCGGTCTGAACTTCGCAGGTGCTACCACGCTGAACCTGAATTTCAACTTCAGCGGCAGCCCCACCAGCAGTACGGTGAACTGGGCTAACTCCTTCTGGGATACCGACAAGACCGGAACGGATGGTTGGGAAATTTTCCGCGCAACGGAAGGTAGTATCAGTGGCTTTGAAAACCTCACACTCGGCGGACCGTTATTGGACGCCAGTGGCAACGCCCTTTCCAACCAACGCGGAGTTTTCTCTTTGTATAACTCAGGTGGCTCGATTTACCTGAATTACACAGCTACCGTGATTCCAGAAGCCAGCACTTCCCTGCTCGGCATCTTGGGAGCTGCTGTCATGCTGCGCCGCAGACGCATCTCGTAAGAGGGATCAGCGCACCGCAATCGCATTACTGTTCTCATGCTCCGGAAAGTCATTCCGGAGCATTTTTTTGAGAGAAAAATTGCGTGATGATGCGTGACAAAAAAACAAACCAAGAACAAAATCCGCTTCTCCCACCCCGTCGGAACACTTGGTGAATGCCACTGTCTTTCCGTTATCTTTCCTCCCACAACCTTCACCTGTATCGTCATGAGTCAGCCTCCACAGGATTCCCGTCAACAGGGTGCGCCGGACGCCACCCAACCGGTTCGGAATCGCGCTTATGAGGGCAAGAGCATCGAACTGGGGATCGATGTACTCCTGAATCAACCTCAGATGGAGCAGAAGGACTTGGAATCCTCCTGGAGCCAAAAGTCCTCCAGGATACCGGATCGAGCAATCTGGCTGGGCGCGGTGATCGTGGTCATCATCGCTGTGGTGATTTTTCTGAATCTTCAATCGAACAAACCTTCGGGAAATCAACTGCAAGCATCGATGGGATCCATGCTGGAAAATCAGGATGCAAACATGCATGCCACCCTATGGCAAACCGTCAGTCGTTATTTGCAAGCGGACCGCATCGAATCCATGCTTCCGCTGATCAGGAATGCCGAGCCTACACGCAAGCGTTTGGAAAAATACTATGCATCGCAGCCCTTTTCTCCCCAACAGTGCCTCTCTTTGGAGAAAGTGAAGCCATTCTTTTACCAGGAGCGGCAGTTGTGGCATGTGGTGGCAAAGATCGATCAGAAGACCGCCGTAGCCTTGATGCTGGAGGAAATGCCGGACGGTCGATACCTGGTGGATTGGGAGAGCCATGTGGACTATCAACCCATGCCATGGGAGCAATACATTCTCGAGCAACCCCACGAAACCATGGCCTTCCGCGTGACGGCGGAAAGCTCGAATTTCTATGCGCATGAATTTTCCGATGAGTCTCGGTGGGTCTCCTACCAACTGCGCCAAAAAGATTCCGAGCACATGGTGCACGGCTATGCCCCGCGCGATACCGAGTTACACAAGCAGATGGACAAAGCCGTGTCCGAGGGACCCCGTAGGATCATCCTGCGATTGCAAACATCCAAAGAATTCGCCGCACGCCGAGCCGTTGTGATCAAAGGGATGGTCAGCGACTCCATTTATCGCATCGAACCACCTACCTCACTGAGCGATTGAAACGTCAGACGTTGAAGCGGAACTCGATCACATCGCCATCCTTGACGGTGTAGTCCTTGCCTTCGATGCGCAGCTTGCCGACATCGCGCGCCGCAGCCTTGGAGCCGCAGGAAACGAGGTCATCAAAGTGCACCACCTCCGCAGCGATGAAGCCGCGTTCGAAGTCGGTATGAATGACGCCTGCGGCGGCAGGAGCCTTGTCGCCTTCGTGAATGGTCCAGGCGCGTGTTTCCTGCACTCCCGTGGTGAGGTAGGTGCGCAGGCCTAACAGATGATAAACGCCGCGAATCAGGTTCGACACGCCGCTGTCATTCACGCCCATGTCGGCAAGGAAGGCCTTGGCCTCCTCGGGGTCGAGCTCGATCAGCTCCTCCTCGATACGGGCGGAAATCACCACGCATTCCGCGCCGAAGTTTTCTGCGGCGAATTTCCGCACTTTGGCCACCAGTGGTTGTGAATCCGGATCGGCGCTGGCCGTGGCAAGTTCGTCCTCGGAAACATTGCACGCATAGATGGTGCGCTTCATGGAAAGCAAGAAAAAGTCTTTCACGTAGGGCAGATCCTCCGTGGCGAAGCTCAGGGTGATAGCGGGCTTGCCATCGTAGAGATGAGGCAGCAACACATCGATGAGCTCCACTTCTTTTTTGGCCTCCTTGTCTCCGGACTTGGCTTTTTTCTCGCGCGATTGACGGCGTTTTTCCATCGCGGTGATATCGGCGAGAATCAGCTCGGAATTGATGATCTCGATGTCCCGCACCGGATCGACGCTCCCCAACTCATGAATGATGTCATCGTTTTCAAAACAACGCACCACCTGGACGATGGCATCGGTCTCGCGGATGTTGGCGAGGAATTGGTTGCCGAGGCCAGCGCCTTCGGAAGCACCTTTGACGAGGCCGGCGATATCGACGAATTCAATCGCGGCGGGAACGAGTTTTTTCGAGCCGGAAAGCTGCGACAATACAGCCAGTCGGGGATCCGGGACGGTGACCACGCCCACATTGGGATCGATGGTGCAGAACGGATAATTGGCGGCCTCCGCTTTGCGCGAGCGGGTAACAGCATTGAAGAGGGTGGATTTCCCGACGTTGGGCAGACCTACGATTCCGGCTTTGAGCATGACGCAGGGAGATTGCGCAGGTTGTGCGGAAGTGGTAAAGGCAAATCCATTCGTGCAAAAGTCGCGTCGCGGTGCATTGGTCGCAGCAATCTGGCGCAACAACTGGGGCATTTTTGATAAAACATTCGCGCAAATCGTTGAATGACGTTTATCATTTCGCCACGTGAGCCAAATGTTTCATTATCCGGAAGGGAAAAGCAGCCGAGCGCCTGCCATCGATCCTGCGACCGAGTATCAGGAATTTCTCCGACTTGCTGCGGCAGAAGGGTATGCGATGGCATCGGAATCCTCGTCCCCCACGAGCGCACCGGCCGCTTTGAATGAAGAGCTGCTTGCCTGCGCCGGCCGCATGGCATGGCGCAATAGCACGCGTTGTGTGGGACGTTTTTTCTGGCAAAGCTTGCAAGTGCGGGATTGCCGCAACCTTTGCGATGCGGACGATGTTTTTGAGGCCTGTCTTGAGCACTTGCGTTTTGCCACCAATGGCGGGAAAATCCGGCCTCTGCTCACCGTGTTTCCTGCAGCGAGCCCGGGGCAAACGGAACCGCGGATGTTGAATCACCAGTTGATTCGCTACGCAGGCTACGATCTTGGCAATGGCCGCGTGAAGGGAGATCCCCAGAACCTTGCTTTCACTCAGTATGCGATCCGCTGCGGATGGAAGCCACCTGCGAATCCAGGTGCTTTCGATCTATTGCCCGTAGCGATCCACATGCCGGGACAACCCGTCCGTTGGTATGAAATGCCCCGCAGCGAAGTGTTAGAGATTCCGCTGCGCCATCCGCAGTTCCCCTGGTTTGCCGATCTCGGGTTGAAGTGGCACGCCGTACCGGTCATCACGGACATGTGCTTCGCAGCCGCCGGAATGCGATTTACCTGCGCTCCTTTCAGCGGATGGTACATGGGCACGGAAATCGGCGCGCGCAACCTCAGTGATGAAAACCGCTACAACATGCTGCCCGTCATTGCTGAGCGCATGGGATTGCATGCGAGTTCGCGCCATCCATTATGGAAAGATCGCGCCCTGGTGGAACTCAATGAGGCGGTGATCCATTCGTTCGCTCAGGACGGCGTAACTTTGGTCGATCATCACAATGCCACCGCCCAGTTCATGCGCTTCCAGAAACGCGAAGCACAACACGGTCGCGCGGTCAAAGGCGACTGGAGTTGGCTGGTGCCACCGCTATCGGGATCGACGACTCCGGTTTTCCACAGATCGTACGATCCGCGCCCCCTGCTGCCGAATTTTTTCTATCAGGATTCTCCGTGGATGGACGAATCTGCCAGCAAGATGAGTGGAACGTAAAAACATGATCAAAATGACCTAGGGGAGGCGTATGGATCCATGATGAAACCGATTTTATCGCTTCTTGCTCTCTCTTTATTCGTCGCACTGCCCGCTGCGGCTGCGGAAAAACTCAAGGCCCTGATCGTCGATGGACAAAACAATCACGCAGTCTGGCCGAAGTCCACGGTGATGATGAAGGATTACCTCGAAAACACCGGCATGTTTCAGGTGGACGTGGCGCGCACGCGCTTCATCTCCAATCACCAACGCGAAAAAGACTGGCTGCCACTCGCGGGTGCCAACGAAGCGGAAGGTAAGGACAAACCGATGCCGGATCCGGACTTCGCGCCTGATTTTTCGAAATACAGCATCGTCGTCAGCAACTTCGGCTATGGAGCTGCGGATTGGCCAGAGGGCACACGCCGGAAATTCGAGGACTACATGAAAAATGGCGGTGGGCTGGTGGTGGTTCACGCGGCCAACAACAGCTGGGCGAATTGGCCGGAGTTTAACAAAATGATCGGCCTGGGTGGATGGGGCGGTCGCAATGAAAAGTCCGGACCCTATGTGTACTTCGATGCCAACGGTAAGGTGATCCGTGATGACAGCCCCGGTGGCTGCGGCTCCCACGGTCCACAGAACGAGTTTCTCATCACCATGCGCGACAAAGAGCACCCGATCACCAAGGGCCTGCCGGACTTCTGGATGCACACGAAGGATGAGTGCTATTCGAAATTGCGTGGACCCGCGGAAAACATGACCATTCTGGCCACTGCTGCCGATACTCCCGCACTCAAACAAGCAGGTCGCAATGAGCCGATGCTGATGGTTCTGAGTTACGGCAAAGGCCGCGTTTTCCACACCACCTTGGGCCATGATGTGGAGGCCTTTCAGGGAGTGGGCTTCATCGTCACCTTCCTGCGCGGATCCGAGTGGGCCGCCACCGGAAAAGTAACCCAGAAAATCCCCCAAGATTTCCCTGCCGCGGAAAAAGCCACCTCACGCCCTTACGAGAGGAAAAAATAAACGATCCAAAGCTTGTTCATTCGCGTTCAATTGATAAAATGTTGCATGCGTTTTGCGCTACACATAGTGAGCATCATCGCGATGTCTTTGTTTTTTTCCGCGTGCCGCAAATCTTCGGCTGTCGCAGAGGAGGAGATCATGTCTGATGCTGCAACAATCATCGAGTTGCAACAAAAACTGCGACTTGTTCAAATGCGGTATGACCGGCTCTCGCCCGCGCATGAGGAAATCGAAGCGCTCTGCCGCTACGAAGAAGAGCAGAAAAAAATCATCCATCTCAAAAAACAAGCAATTACCAACTTGCGACAGGATCAATCGAAGATCCACGCAGAACACCAGCAATCCATTGCCCTCAGAAAAGAGATTCTATCGCGCAAACGTAGTAACGCCATTGCTCAGAAGTTTGATGTTTTTTCCTCTTTTCAGCGCGACTATCATCACGTCGTGATCACCGCCGTCGATCCTCATGGTATCGAAATCACCCACCAGGATGGGAGAGCTCGCGTGGCGATCGAACATTTAAGCAGCGAGCAAATCGAGTGTTTTGGCCTCGATCGCGACGAAGCTCCGTTGTCCAGAGCCAAGGAGCAAAGGCAGGCAGAAGCTTTTGCCACGTATGTCGAAAAATCACTCCAAGATAAGGAAAAGTTGGCCAGTCTCACACCAAAATCCGAGCGCATTCCACAAACAACCCGCACGAATCAGAACACGACAAAACCATCGCCTTTTCGCTACTCAAGCAGCAAAGAGCGTCCGGTTTACCGTGTCAGAAACCAAGGGCGTCCCTACTACTATTATGTGATCCCTTATTCTTCCCCTCACTGTCCATCCAACAATTTTTACCTCTATTACCCTTCTCAACGATGAAACTCATGTTACGGCGCACCGTGCGAATTTTCTTGGCTCTGTCTATGGTTCTCTCCGTATCCTGTGGAGATGATCCGGTGCTTGTCAAAAAACGCCAGGAGCAGAAACTGGAAATCGCAAGACTCGAGGGGGAACTCCTCATCCTCAATGAACAACTTAAAGGTTTGCCTGCTGATCGCACGGCGGAACTTACCGAGTTAAAAAAGAAATTGGATGCACAGACATTGGAATTGGAGCAACTGGAGCAAGAAATCATCAAACTGGAAAAAGACAAACGGGATGCGGAACAGCAGTTTGAGGATTTCAAGAAAAAATACCCCATCGCTTCCTGATACGCGCCATCAAACCATTGACCGAAATTATCATGAAATTCTTTGAGGACATGTTCAGCAGTCACCGTGGTGCCGGAGTCATCGGCACACTGGTAGCAGTGGGCGTATTGGCTGTGTTGGGGACACTTTTCCTGCTTGTGTTTGATCAGGATTTCCAGGGTGGCGAAAAATCCATTGAGGCCGTCATCCGCGATCAGGGAACACAGATCGAACAGCTTTCTTCCACCATTCGCGCCCGAACGAACCAGTTGGGCGATATTGCCAAAAACAAACAAATTGTTGAAAACATCGATAGCGTGAAAAGGCAGATTGATGCCAAGAACAACCGTAGTGACGCAGCCAAACAACGGATCATCGTGTTGCAAGATGCCATTTCGCTAACTCGACAACAACAAAGCGGCTACGTGGTAGCATACCGCAAAGCGGAGCGCGCACAAGAAATCGGCAAAACCTATCCGGAACTCACCACGAAAGCAGGTCGATCCTACAAATCCGTGGTCATCAAAAAAATCGATGATCTCCGCGTGAACATCGGTCACGAAGGTGGATCCGGTGTCATTTACTGGAATGATTTGCCAAACGACATGATGGATCGTCTGCAATTCACCAAAGAATTGGCCGAGCAACAAACAAAAATGGAACAAGGTTCCGCGGCGCAATTCGCGGCATCGGCCAAGGAATCGGACATCAGAGAAAGCATAGCCCATGTGAAAGAGCAAATTTCAAATGCGACTTCCGCATTTGAATCCCAAAAATCGCTCGTATCGCAAAGTGAGGCCAAAATTCAAGATTGCCAGCGACAAATCAACCAGTTGCGTGCCATGATTAGCCGCGAAGCGAATAAAGACGGTTTGCGCCAAACGCCCCGTTATCGTAGTCAGATCGAGGAACACGAGCGCACGATGGAAGCCGAGCGCAAACGCATGGCTGATTTTCAGATCATAAGACAAAAATACGAACAAAATCTGTCTGAATTCCAAGCAAGGCTGACAGAACTCAATCAAAAGTTGACGGAGTCGACAAAGTGAAATGCAAGAATGAGGTTTTTCCGCACGGATGAGAGCGATAGCAGTTTGCCCAGCATATTGCTCTATCTTGCGGCATTATCTTTCTTTGGCGGTTTGTTGGGACTCTTTGTCAAAACAAGATTGAACAATACCTCCTCAAAAGCGGAAATCACAGACGATTACTCTCTGGAGCAAAAGCATTTTCATCAACTTCAAGCGGATGTGCAAACGGCTTCACAATTGCTGGAGAATGGTCGCAAGAGCCATCATGAGCAAAAACTCAAAATTGATGCTTGTAGTCGAAGAATTGCGGCAAATGCGGCAAAAATTCAACACTACCAAACGCAACAACCTGTCCTTGCAGAATCCATTCGCAAGGCTCATGCGATGCGTGAGCAATATCGGGAACTTTATCGCAAACAAACTTGGCGGTCGGCACAGTACGAAAAGCTCAACCATATCAAGACGACCAACGGCAAGGTCTATCATAACGTCACCATCAAACAGGTCAGTATGGAGGGGGTTGAGATCGAACACTCTTCTGGATATGCCAGAATCCCACCGGATCTTCTCCATGAAGAATGGAACCAGCGGTTTCTTTGGCATGAACGCTAACCGCGATCCAGCCGCGGCAATCTTATCCAAACTTCACCGCGGCCGAGTGACGGCTTGTGTCCGGGCTTTTTCTAACAGGCCTGCCATTTTTTTCGACATCTGTGGCTCGTCGCCGTGGAGATTTTTCTGCTCGCCGGGGTCTTTGGACAAATCATAAAGAGCAGGACGCGCGGGAGCGTTCGGTTTGATTTTTCCTGCAGCCTGCCAGCCATCGGCGAACTTGAGATCCGGCATGTATTTCCAATTGCCGCTGCGCACCGTGAGATGCCCCAAACCACTCATCAATACGAGATGATCACGCACCGCGGCATTCGCTTCCCCACTCATGACAGGCAGGAGATTGTAGCTGTCAGGTAATGCATTGCCAGTGATGGTAACCCCTGCGGCGGCGCAGATGGTTGCTCCGATGTCGATGGTGGACACCAATTCATTTCGAACGCCGGGAGTGAGTCGCGATGGCCAGCGGGTGATGAAAGGCACACGATGCCCACCTTCCCATAACTGGGATTTTTTTCCCCGATAGGGACCATTGGGCTTGTGGCCTTTTTCATCGCTCACGTAGGCGCCATTGTCACTGCTGTAAATGATGAGTGTATCCCGGGTGAGATTCAGTCGGTCGAGTGTGCCGAGAATTTCGCCAATCGAGGCATCGAGTTCATGCAGCATGTCCGCACGATTGCCGAGACCGCTCGATCCGGCAAATCGAGGGTGCGGAATGGTCGGCGCGTGCACATCGTGCGGTGTGAACATCAAAAAAAACTTCTGATTCTGATATTGTTCCAAAAACTTGATGCATTCGCGCGTATGGGTATCCGCAATCTCGGTGTCCTTCCACCAAGCGGATTTACCGCCCTTGCCCCAGCCGATGCGGTTGCGTCCAGCGGCAAACATTGTGAGTCCGTCTTTTTGCGCAACCGCTTTGTCGTAGGAAACGTGAATGGGATCGCTGGGATCGAGTCCCACCACGCGGTGATCGCGCACAAACACCGTGGGGATGCGATCGTTGGTGGCCGGGATGCCGAAGAACTGGTGAAAGCCGATTTCCAGAGGACCGGGGCGCAATTCCCCATTGTAATCGGGCGCGGTTTTGCCGAAGCCGAGATGCCACTTGCCGATGATCGCGGTTTGGTAGCCCGCCTCCTTGAGCAATCCGGGGGCGGTGGGCATGCTGGTAGGAATCAACAACGGTGATTCCCCGCTGGCCACGCCTTTATTCAGGCCAATGGTGTTTTGCCGCCAAGAATACTGACCGGTGATGAGCGAATAGCGCGTGGGTGTGCAACAAGCAGCGGAGGCATGGCCGTTGATAAATCGCTGACCCTCACGGGCGAGGCGATCGATGTTCGGTGTTTTCACCTTGGTGGCTCCGTAACAACCGGCATCTCCCCAGCCCACGTCGTCGGCAAGGATGACGATGATATTCGGCGTCTTGTTCGTCGTCTCGACAGCATGGCCGAACCATGGAAAAACGAGGACTCCGATGAGCAACGACGACAAAAAACATGAATTGGTTCGCATAAGATTGACTGATTTATTCCGATGGTGAGGCGAGCGGTTCCGGATCGGCAGAGGCTACGGCGTTTTGCAGGAGCTTGTCTAACAGAATTTTCATTTCCGCGACTTTTTGCGGTTGGCTTTCGGCGAGGTTCTTGGTTTCTCCCAGATCTTCACCAAGGTGATAGAGTTGAAATTCTGGCATTGTGGCAGGAGCTTTCTTTTTCTTCGCACCGGGCGAGCGGCGGTGAATGAGTTTCCAATCGCCCGCACGCACCGCTGCCAGTCCCGGCTGCGTACTGGACAGCAAAATGGCCTCATGCGGGGACTTCGCTTCGCTTGTAAGAACGGGCCAGATGTCCTTGCCATCGAGCGGAAGTTTTTGCTCCAGCGAAGCACCCGCGCGTAGGAGCATGGTGGGATACCAGTCGATGATGTGCAGCGGTTGATCGATGACCTTTCCTGCAGGGATTTTCCCAGGCCAAGTGGCAAAAGCGCAGACGCGAACGCCTCCCTCATAAATGGTGCCCTTGCCCTCGCGCAGCGGACCGTTGTCCGTAATGCGCCCGGGTGATGGTCCGCCGTTATCGCTGGAAAACACAATCAAGGTGTTGTCGCGCATCTTCTGTTCTTCCAGAGCGGCCACGACCTGACCGATGGCTTCATCCATGGCGGCCAGCATGCCGGCATAGGTTTTGCGGTTGCCTTTGAGCGAGGTGTAAGGGGCCGTGTAGGATTCCGGCACTTGCAGCGGAGTGTGCACGGCGTTGAAAGGCAAATAGAGAAACAAGGGTTTTTTTGGATCGCGTTTGCGAATGCGTTCACAAGCTTCCTGAGCAATCAAATGGGTCGAGTATCCTTTGTCTTCGCACGTTTCATCGTTGCGATGCCAATCGAGCGTGTTGCCACGCTTGTGGGTGAAAAAATCGATCATGCCGAACCACAAACCGTATTGGTGATCGAAGCCGCGCTGCGTCGGACGATAGGCTGTCTGAAACTCACCGAGGTGCCACTTGCCGCTGATCGCCGTCTCGTATCCAGCATCCTTGAGTTGTTGCGCCAAGGTTTTTTCTGCCAGAGGCAAGCCCCACGGCGCGTGCGGTCGCACCACGCTGTAAACGCCGGTGTGCGCCACGTAGCGACCGGTCATCAGGGATGCGCGGGTAGGTGAGCACACAGGTTGCACATAGAAGGATCGCAGGATCGCTCCCTGCTTCGCCAAACGATCGAGGTGCGGGGTTTTGATCTCTTTGCCACCGTTGAATCCGGCATCGGCATAGCCCATGTCATCGGCCATGATGTAAACCATATTCGGTTTGGATTCTTCCGCGAATGAGAGATGCAGGAAACTGAAACAACAAACGATGAAAGATAATCGACGGTTCATGGGCGTATCGGACGATACGTCTCCTCACGAGAGAAAACTATCAGTCCTGTGCAAATTCACCTCGATGTTCCATGGTGGATGCCGCCCGCTCATGACGCATTCTTGACAGCTGCGGCGGATGCGGGGACACTCGCTCATGGCGGAACCGATCGAACAATGGCTCAAGCAGCTGGATGCGATTCTTGAGCAGCATCAATTCGAAACCGCGGAGGAGGCGGAAGCTTGGCTGTTGGAACAATCGCAGAACCGCAGCATCGATGAGTTTTTCGAACAATGCGGCCCGCCCTTGTTGCGCCTGAGATGGTTGTGGCAACGCGCGGAACAAGCGCAGGATCCGCAGATGGCTCTCTCGATCTATGAAGAGGCCATCGCCCATGCCGAGACCGCGCTGGCCGCGGAAATTCAAGACGCGCGTTCGAATCCATCGGCATGGCCGGAAAGTCCGCTGCATCCGTATCTTTGCTGTTTGTTCGGAATCGCGGGCTGCCGGGAAATGCTCGGACAACTCGACGAGGCGGAAACGATGTATCGCAAGGTGTGGGATGCCGATCCGCTGGATTCGTTAGGCGTTGCGGAAAAATTGTTTTCGCTGTGCCTCACCGATGGCCGATTGCACGAAGCCCGGAGCTGGCTCAACCGTCTCAACGATGACGACAGCACCATCCTCTGTTATCACCGGGCTCTATTGCGTTTTCTCGAAGCGGCGGATCTCGCCGAGCAAGCCTATCAGGAAACCGGAGACGCGGAAGCTGCGAGAGCCTGGGAAGATGCCGAAGCCAATTGTTTGTTAGATCTGGCATTGCGACGCAATCCTTATGTCGCCGCGATCATGGCGCATCCACGTGCGTTTGAGTTGGAATGCCCGCAACAAACGACCTTGGGCAGTCCTGCGGAAGCAGTGCAGGTGATGTTTTCCTCCGCCCACTTGTGGCTCAGTGATTTCCTGGCGTTGCACTGGTTGATCGGTCGCTCGCACCATTTCCCGCTGCAAGACCACGTGCACAGCGAAGAGTGGAATCGTTTGTTAGAAGAACTCGGCGGCGAACCAACCGACGAGGAACGGCTCGCCTATCTCCGGCACTTGGAGGAAATGGACGGCTGACACGCCGTTTTCTCCTCGGCCACCCGGAGTTCCTCATCCGCGTATCGCGACTGGCTCACAAGTCCACCGTTTTTCCGGTGCGGAAACTTTCATCCGCAGCGGCGACGATGCGCATGGATTGGATGGCATCGGTCATGTGATCGCCAAGATCGATGTTTTCGCGGATGGCCTTGAGGAAATACTCCTGCTCGCGCTTGCAGAGTTCATCGTGGTTCGGTTCGTCATCGAGGCGGATCATTTCATCGTCGTGGACAAAATTGCCGTTCGCATCGAGCGGTGAGTGGTGAAGCTTGAGCGCCTGGGTTTGGGTATGCGCGTTCACATCGGCGCTGTTTCCTTCGGCAGCAGCTTTATCGGCGACGATGCTGACGCAGCCTTTCGGGCCGACGACGTCTTTGACGAAAAATGCCACTTCGCTCATCATCGGACCCCAACCGGCCTCATACCAGCCCACTGAGCCATCCTCGAAAGTGACTTGCAGGTGGCCGTAGTTGATTTTTCCAGCGGGGAGTTCCTCGGTGAGACGCGCGCCGATGCCCGAGACGCGTACGGGCTTCGAGCGGGTCATCTGGCACATGACATCAACGTAGTGCACGCCGCAATCGACGATGGGTGAGATCGACGACATCAGATTTTTGTGCGTGTTCCAGTTCGCGCCGTAGGATTGCTGGTTGAGGTTCATGCGCATGACCAGCGGCTTGCCGAGGGTTTGTGTCATTTCGATGAACTTAATCCAGCTCGGGTGATGGCGCAGGATGTATCCGATCACCAATTTCCGGCCCGTAGCCACAGCCTTGGCGACGATGCGCTCGGCGGCCTCGACGGTTTCGGCGAGAGGTTTTTCAATGAAGACGTGGCAGCCCGCTTCAAGCGCAGCGATGGCGTAGTCGGCATGCGTGTCGGGAAACGTGGAGATCGAAACAGCATCGGGCTTGGTCGTGGCGAGTGCCTCGTAATAATCACCGAAAAGCTCGTAACCACCGCCGAGTTCGGTATTGAGAGCCTCGCGCGACGAAGCGGAGCGGGTGACGATACCACAGATCGAAAACCCTTCCAATTGATGATACGCCAGAGCGTGAGAACGTCCCATGTGTCCGGCACCCACGCACAATACTCGAATCGGTTGCTGCATGCCGCATCCTACCGATGGAATGCAACGCTGTCGAGAGGGGAATGACTCGCGCATGTTACGCATGCCGCCTTTTGCATAAAATGTCTCGATCAATCCCGTGACAAGAAACCATCCTTTGCTCGCGTATGATGGTCATGCGTTTTTGGTTGTCATTGTGGTGGTGCCTCTTATCGATCGCGACGGCGGAAGAGAAAAAGAACCCGCTGCAAGTGACGATGATCAGCGAAGCTTCGCAAATTCGTGCGGGCGAAACCTTCTGGGTCGGCTTCCATTTGCAACATCCCCCGGGTTATCATAGTTATTGGAAGCATCCTGGAGTGGTGGGTGTGGCCACGAAAATCTCATGGCAGCTTCCCGAAGGATTTCGCGCCGGAGACATCGTGTGGCCCGCGCCGGAAAAAGTGATGATGAGCATCCACCCCGCGCAAGGGTATCGCGGCGACGTCCTGCTGATGGTTCCCATCACTGCCCCCGCGAACTGGAGCAAACCAACCGTCACGCTGAAGGCCGAGCTCGATTGGATGTGTTGTGCCCGGAGTTGCCACCCTGCCCACCGCGTGCCTTTCGCTCTCACGGTCAAGGTGGGCAAGGAGGCGATCCTCCATCCGGAACATCAGCGGTTGTTTGAAGCAAATCGAAAACGTGTGCCACGACAGGATGACAGATGGATTACGCGGGCGATCATCGATGCCAACCAAATCACCCTCACACTCCAACCCGCGCCGGGGAACCTGCATCGTGTGGAGGAACTCGGAGAGTTGTGGTTTTTTTCTGCCGATGGCGCTGTAGATTCCGCCGAACCCCAGCACAAAAAAATCCTTGCTGACGGAACACTGCAACTGACGATGACGCGCTATGAATTCGGCCCCCAAGACCTTCCCAGGCTGCTAGGCGTGATCCGGGCGGAAAAGGGCTGGCATACCGATAGTGCGGTGCCATGCATCGAAATCAGCGCTCAGGCATCGTCCCGTTAGATGATCCATGGCAGAAAAAATTCCGCGCGACACTTGTCAGTCGATCAAATCGATTTATGTTGCCGCACTATGAGTCAACCAGCCTCCGGAGACAAAGCCCCGAGTTTCACCGCGTCCGCCATCGGCGGTGATTACAAGGAACCCACCATCATTTCCCTTGCCGATTTCCGTGGGCAATCGGTGGTGCTGTATTTCTACCCCAAGGACGACACCCCCGGCTGCACCAAACAAGCCTGCGCACTGCGCGATGGCTGGCAGGAAATTTCCAGCAAGGCCGTGGTTCTGGGCGTGAGCATCGACCCCATCAAGAGCCACCAGAAGTTCCTGAAAAAACACAGCCTGCCCTTCGCATTGATCAGCGATGAAGACCAAGCTTTGGTGCAGGCTTACGGTGTGTGGGTAGAAAAAAGCATGTATGGCAAAACCTACATGGGCACCGAGCGCACCACCTTCATCATCGACCCCAAGGGCAAAATCAAAGCCGTTTTCCCCAAGGTCAAACCCGATGATCACCTCGCCCAAGTGCTGGAGGCATTGGGTTGAACTTGATCGTTGTTCCGAATGATAGCTGGGAGAGTTCTAACCAGAAAGACTCATCATGCAAAATTGCCAACATTTTCCTGGATGAGAATCGAAGCGATCCGCTTCTTGCAATCACGCACCTTGCTCAATCACCTGATTCGTTGCATCGACCCACTAAGACTGGAATATCCTCCCCAAGCTTTTTGCTAAAAACCCGTTTCCAAAAATGAATCAAATTTTCATGTTGTTCATATTTTCAACTTGTGCATGGAGGTCCGATCGGTATAGCGTCGCGATGCAAATTGTGTAACTTGTAGATTGCCGTGCGTGACGAGTTAGTGCTTTACGGCTCGATTACTGTGGCCCGATTGATTTGATCAAATTGCTTTTAATTTATGAAAGTCCTCTCCCTCCTCCTTTGTTTGATTGCGACCGTATCCGCCCAAGTGGTTGAAACAGCACGCGCCACACTCATCGCTCCGGTCATCCGGGAAGTTGTCCCTGAAAAGCCGCCTGAGCCCGTCTTGCAGCTCAATATCGCTCCCGAAAGCGTCATCGAGTCAAAAACTGTCACCGCCGACGGCCAAAAGATCACCCTGCAAGAAATCGAGCCTATTACCCTTCCCCCCTTGCCGGAACCACTGCCTGAGAAACCCCTCACGCCGGAACAACTCGCCCGCCGCGCCGAATTCGCCGCCAGAGCCCCCATCTACCGCTCGCTAATGCTCAGCTGCACCGTTTATGATGATACGCATACACTGATCCGTGGGATGACCTGTGAAAAAAATGTTTCCCGCCCCTGGGAAGCCTGGAGCAACATCAATTTTCACCATTTCAACTCCCTGCCACGTTTCCAAAAAAACGGTATTACTTACAGCTTGTTCTTCGGACTAGTCGAGGAAAACACGGTCAGAACGGCCGCCCGCTATGCCCGTGCCGGAAAAACCTACACTCCACCTGCCATTCCCAAGCTACCCGTCGATTCCACCACATCACCTCAGTTCATCGTTACCAAAGGAACCCCCACCGCCGAAGACCTAGCCCCCATCATCGGCCTCCACGAAATCTACCAAGACCATCACAAAGATCTCATCAGCGAATACATTCGCAATAAAGCCCTCCAAGAAAAAGAAGCCGCCGAACGCCTTGCCACCCCACCCGACCCCAAACCTGACATTGTCATCCAGCACTGGACCGTCACCCCCGGTGCTCCGCCCGCCCCCACGAAACTCATTCATTCTGAAACAAGCAACAGAGAAGCATCAACCCCCAACGCAGAGAAGGCAACCAGATGAAAGGTTTCGCATTTCTCACAACTGGTCTCTGGCTTCTGGTCTCTGGGTTCTCGAACGCCATCCTCGACACCAACAACAACGGCCTGAGCGACCTCTGGGAAAAGCAACACAACAACGGCAACCTGTTTCCTAACACCTTCCTCGCGACTAACGACGAAGACCAAGACGGCTGGACCAACGCCAAAGAAGCAACCGCCGGAACCGATCCCTTCAACCCCAATCCCCCCGATGGTATCGTCACCGTCACCATCACCCCCAGCCTTACCGCAGGAGCCTTCACCCTCACCTGGCCCACCGTCATCGGAAAAAACTACCAACTCAAAGTCAGCACCGATCTTGTCACTTGGACCAATCTAGGTGACCCGATCACCAGCAGCCAAAACACCCACGCCATCGGCATCAATACCGCCCAACCCGACAACTCCATCGCTTCAAAAGTCTTCTGGCAAGTAACAGTCTCAGATCGCGACGCTGACGGCGACGGCCTAACTGATGCAGAAGAGCTTATCCTTAATACGGATCCAGAATCTCCACAAACACTATTGGGTATATCAGACTTGTGGCTTGCTACGTACTTTAGTTCAATACTGCAAACCAATGGCCTCGCTGGGATTGACATGTATTCTGATCACGATGGTGATGGACGTACAAATCTTGAAGAGATGCACGGAGGCACAAATCCAATTCTTCCAGATGAGCCAGAATCGCAACAATGGCTTATAGTCAAGGGTGATGAAGAGCAGAATGTTCCAGCTACTCGCACAAAACAATTTAGCATCCCAGCGGGTAAGTCTGCCATAATCATTGTTGCAGTCACGAGCGAAGAATTTGTTAACGGTTACACGGTCCCTGATGATGTAGAGCAATTTGATGATATTCTGGAATGGAACATCGATCTTAGCCATGGGGTTGATATTTCAGGTCAAATAAGTGTTAATGATCGTCACTATGAATGGTTACTGAGTCAAAGTGCTGATCGCTATTTGGATGGCATTCCCGGACCAGTTCATATCGAAAAAATTCAAGTTGTCACTGCGCCATATAATGAAAATTTGGTGATTGATGTAGAAATTTCAGCAACTAATGTTAGTGACGGCATATTGCCAAGCTATCTCGCAATGAGTGTGGCATATACAGACATTGATATAATTCATCCTGCCGGTGGCGAACTCGCAGAACAAAAGGAGGATGATATTTACAACTGCGGAATAGTTGCCCGAAAATACAATAACGGAATTACTGATATCGAGCCTATAACTAAGCTACGCCTTAAGCCAATTAAAGGACTTTATGATGCTAAATTTAGGCTCAAGTATGAAAGCGAATCAAGATATAAAATTTTTGATAACCAAAGCATGACAAATGAAGTTGTCAGCCAGAGCGATGAATACAATGCAGATATCCTAACTGAATTTTTCATAAAGGGTTACAATAAGAGCACATCGTTGGGAGTTGAATCTGTGACGTTACAGGTTATGTTGGAATCTAATTCTTATGATTGTGATAGTGTGAAATTTACAGTAGCGGATGCAGTTTTCCATTGTTGGCTTAATTTGTTCATTCCCGTTCAGTGGGGGGACTTGCCATTCCTCATAACTGGTGGAGACAGAATTTTTGGCGGAGATGATCGTGGCTTTTATAATTTGCCTTTCACAAATGCTTTGTTAGATGTTAATAATGCCACGTCGAGCTCTAGGATTCATCAGCAAATAACAGTTGTTCCTTACAAGGTGTTAGACGAAGATGGGTTGGTCGAAGATACAATAAAACAAGCTGTTGGTGTTTCACACAATTACCGTAAAAGCACGAGCGTACCGCATCCCAATTTGCCATACTCTTCGTCTACAAATCGTCTGCTTCCGTCCCCTGATATAACTAGCAGCGGAACAGCAACAGGTGATGAAATTAATTTGCAAACTACGGTTACTAGGGATTCTTTGCTAACTTTACATGATAGTTGGTCAATAGTGAATTTTGGAGTATTTGCAGACAACCCGATTGTTCAGCCATCGTTTGCTATCGACTGGAGTTTCACACTAAATGTAGGCGGCGAATTGCTGGCTCCACAATTTGTCCTGAGCGGCGTGCATGATGGATTTCCCGCGTGTGAGATTTATATCAGAGACTCCGATGGCAATGCAGGAGATGCTGCAGGTACTATTGTTTTACAATTTGATCCAATTCCACTGGGCAATACACCAGAATCGTTAGCTCCTTCTATTGACGATGTGCTTGAAACCAAAACCGGATTTATCGAATGAAAACTCTTCTTTTGTTTTTTGCTTTTATCGGTATTGTTGCAGCGCAACAATCGGAAGATCCTGAATTTGACGCGTTATACACAACGCTAACATTGAATGAAAAAATTGATCGCCTCAGTGACTATGTTGATAGCTCAGATATAAAGCAGCGAAACAAATACAAGAAATTGTTGAGTTATCACTTGGCGGGGAACTACAGTGTAAAATGGCAGGGGAATCCTGATGGATTGATTGATTTGCGAAATCAGATGGAAAAAATTCGTCCCTTGGTAAGAAAATTAGCAGTTTCTGAAAATTTTGATGAGCGCTCTAGTGCTGTGGGCTTCATGCGTTATCTTAAAATCGACCAAGAAGTGGAAAAAATGACGTATGCTATTTTGGAGAAAGATACGACAAGAGATGGCAGAAGAAATGCTTGGGATGCAATTGATCTGTTGTTCGCTTATGGTCTTGAAACGCCTGAACTCAGACAGAGGCTTGTGACGGGCTTGATTGATCCTGTCACCAGAGATATGTATCCCTACACGGATGGTGCCGAGTTATATCTGGGCAAATGGAGACTCTCAGAAGCTGCCGACAATCTATATCTGAAGACCATGGATTACTACAAAAAAAACGGCCACGTGCGTTGTGCTGCGCTCGCATCACTCAAGGAGCTTGGTTACTCTGCGCGATCGGTATTACCGCAAATCAAAACTTTACTCGAAGAGCGACGGAAAGACCCCAAAGCGGATTTCAGAGAAATCGAACTAATTCAATATACGATCATTACAATGGAAAAGAATCCCAGTGTATCTGACCCTAAGCACAGCCATTCAAATGACTCTTCTGCAACCACTGACGATGCTATAGATCAGGGTGTTTCCAAATTCAAGATGGCTGGTTTGCTCTCTATTTTGTTTTTTATCTTGGCCGCATCGGCCTGGTGGTTCTACCACAATCAACATAGGTGAACTTCCTATACCGACACGGTGAAAAATCCATGCAGTTGTTTATTCACGCAGCTTCGGGGGTGCTTTTTTCGGGGCTCTTGATTGCGCTATCCGCTTTCTGTTTTCCTCGATGGTAACGTGATCCGAGATGGCGAATGGGAGTCGTTTGTTGCATTGAGCGCTTGTGATTTCGGCTCAAAACCCGCAGGGTGGGGTATGCGGAATATGGTGCGAGTGATGATGATGGCTGCTTTGATCGGCTGCGGCAACTTCGTGGAGACAAGTCTAGCGGATGTGACACCCGATCATTTGGAGTTCCGCCGTCAAGCGGTGCAACGCATGGTGTTTGATCGGTCGCAGGAAATTCCGCTCGCGGGATTTCATCCGGCGAAAGTCGTGGGGCTCGATGTGATGCATCCGGTGGTGGGCGCGTCGATGGGCGATATGAGCTGTGAAATCGATGGCGGGAATCTGCGATTGAACGCCAAGAACGCATCGCGGATGACCCGCTGGGTGGGGGGATTCAATCCTTTTGCGTGCTATGACCTATCCATCGAGAAATTCAACGGATCGGGAACCATCGGCATGGCGTTTTGTGATTCGCAACAGGAGCATCGGATGATCGCCTCGTTGGTGGTGAAGGCCGGGAAATGTGGGGCGATCCAGTGGGTGGTGGTGAAAGAGGGCAAGGAAGTCGCTCGACAGGAGTATGCTCTCGCCAAAGCCGTGGACGCCGGCTTGCCGCTGCGTTTGCGTGCGCAAATGCAAGCCGTAGGAGTCAATTTGTTTCTGGAAACTCAAGGGGAGTCGCAGCTGCTGGGCTATCCTGACTTTTCGCAACATTTCGAACTACGGCAGAAATCGTGGATGCAGCGATTCGAGTTTTGTTTGCACAGTGATCTCGATGCCGGTGCTGCGGTGGTGATACGCGAAATGACCGCGGCGCTTTCGCCCGGCACTGGGCAGGCCGATATCCGAGCCATCACACGACCTGATGGCGAGCCCTTGATGGAAGAGGGGCGTTTGTGGTTTACGATGACTGTGCGCGGTCGTGCCCTTCCCCATCCGCTGCAGGGTGTGTTCTCGATGAATCCCTCGGTATTTGATCTGAAGTTCGAGGGCATCATTGTTTTTGATACGGGTGACGGACTGCTGCGCAATGAGCTTGCCTCGCATTTGTTTTATGATGACGGCGCGAAGGAATGGCGTGGCTGGACAGTGGGATTCAGCGCTTATGGCAAGGATGCAAAAGGAGAGCAAAAGGCCATCCTTGCCGTGACCAGCAAGCGTGATCCGCGCAAGGGCTTTTCTGTGATGCGGGCCAGGCCCATCGGTCTGCCGCCAGGGATGCATGAGGATCCGCACGGGATCTATGATGCCGAGGCTGGTAAGTGGCGCATGCTTGTCGCCGAGCACCAAGGAAAATTTCGTGCGAGTTTGTGGGAGTCGGAACATTGGGATCGCGGTTACGCACGGTTGAGCGGTCCGGTGGAAATGGACAGCACGGGGACTTCGCTGCAGAAAATCGGTTCCAAACGCTATGCGATGTTCGGCAGCGCCGATCGCAAGGTTTACATCCGCAGCTATCCGGGCTTGGAGCCCGCAGGTGAGCTCAAGATGCACTTGCCGCCTTGGGACGGTCAATCGGGCACGCGCATCTGGCCGAATGTCCTGCCTCTGCCCGAGGGATATCCGGCCCGCTACATCGCCTTGATGATGGATCGCCTCAACTACCCCGGCATGCCCAAACAGAACTGGACCTATGGGGCGATGTATCTTTATCACGCCCATTTGCCTGCGGGAAATGATACGCCCTACGAATACACGAAATAGTGCTTTTGCCCTTGGCAGATCCATGGCGCGTGAGAGAATGGCCATGTGATGAAAACCCATTTGCTCTTGGCCGCAGGCATGGCGGCGCTGTTCTCGTGCCAAAAACCGGTCGCATCCACCGCCGCTTCCGCGGTCCAACAGGAAACGTTCGGCACTATCCCCGATGGACGCGCCGTGAAAATCTTCACCCTCACCAATGCGAACGGACTCAAAGCCCGCGTCACGGAATACGGCGCGATTCTCGTTTCCATGGAAGTTCCCGACAAAGCAGGAAAACTCGCGGATGTCACGCACGGCTATGACACCCTGGAAGGCTGGCTGAGCAATACCTCGTATTTCGGCGCCTCGGTAGGCCGATTCGGCAATCGCATCAAGGACGGTAAGTTCTCCCTCGACGGCAAGGAATACCAACTAGCGACCAACAATAAGCCCGGCGGCATTCCGTGCCATCTTCACGGCGGACCCAAGGGCTTCGACAAGGTTCTTTGGTCCGGTCGGGCGATGGGCAACGACGCGGTGGAATTCACCTATGTGTCACCCGATGGCGAGGAAGGATATCCGGGCAATCTCACGGTCACGGTCACCTACACGCTGACCGCCGACAATGAACTCGTTTGGAAAGCGAATGCTACCACGGACGCGCCCACGATTCTGAACATCGTTCATCACAGCTACTGGAATCTATCCGGAGATCCACGCAGCTCGATCAACGATCACGAGCTCACACTCCACGCGCCTCACTATCTTCCCACCAATAGCGGCCTGATCCCCACCGGCGAGATCGCTCCGGTGGCGGGCACTCCCATGGATTTCACACAAGCCACCACCATCGGCGCGCGTGTGAATGCCGGCACCGAGGCGCTCACATTCGGGGGTGGCTACGACCACTGCTGGGTCTTGGAGAAAGGCGAGGGTGTCAAACCGGCCGCAAGACTCAAAGATCCGGAAACAGGACGAGTGATGGAAATTTCCACCGACCAGCCAGCCGTCCAGTTCTACGGTGGCAATTTTCTCGACGGCAGCGTCTCCGGCAAGGGCGGCGTGAAATACGATCACCGCAGCGCGCTGTGCCTCGAGACGGAGGGTTTCCCCGATGCTCCCAACAAGCCAGCCTTCCCCTCCTGCGTGCTCCGCCCCGGCGAGACTTACACGCATGTGATGATTCATCGATTTTCCGTGGAATAAGAAAAACGCCCACCGGGGATGCGAGCGATGCTTATGAAAACACGACTCCTGCTACTTTGTGTTACCATGCACTCTGGCGCGATGGAGCTGCCCCAGGCGCCGAACATCGTGATGGTGCTCATCGATGACATGGGATGGGGAGATTTTTCCTGCTTTGGCAATGCCGAGGCAAAAACGCCGAACATCGATCGCACGGCGCGCGAGGGTCTCTCGTTCTCACAATTCTACGTGAACTCTCCGATCTGTTCCCCTTCACGTGTGGCCTTTTCCACCGGGCAATATCCGCAGCGCTGGAACATCACGTCCTACCTTGCGTTCCGCGACCAAAATGAAAAGCGCGGCATGGCCCAGTGGCTGGATCCGAAGGCGCCCATGCTGGCACGCACCCTGCAACAGGCTGGTTATGCCACGGGCCACTTCGGCAAGTGGCACATGGGTGGTCAGCGCGATGTCACCGATGCACCAGCCATCACCGCTTACGGCTTCGATCGCTCGCTGACGAACTTTGAAGGTATGGGCCCGAAACTTCTTCCCCTCATCACCAGGGCGGATGGCAGCGAGGGCAAGATCTGGGAGGACGCCGAGCGGCTCGGCACACCTTTCACCTGGATGCCGCGTTCCCGCATCACCAGCGGATTCATCGATGCCGCGATTCCCTTCATCGATCAAGCGCGTGCGGCGGGAAAACCGTTCTACGTGAACCTCTGGCTCGATGATGTGCACTCACCGTTTTGGCCTTCGCCCGAGCAACTGCGCGCCGGCCAGGGCAACACCCGCAAGCTCTATCTGTCCGTGCTGGAGGAAATGGACCGGCAACTTGGAAAATTGTTGGATCATCTGCGCGCCGATAAAGCCCTCCGCCACAACACGCTCGTGCTCATCTGTTCCGACAACGGACCAGAAAAAGGGGCGGGCAGCGCGGGGCCGCTCCGAGGATACAAAACCCAGCTCTTTGAAGGGGGGATCCGGTCATCCCTCATCGTCTGGGGCCCTGCGCTCGTCCATCCGCAGTTCGTCGGTGAGCGCAATGCAACATCCGTGTTTTCCGCCATCGATCTCGCTCCCTCCTTGCTTGCCCTTGCGGGTTGCAAGCCGGCGGATGACATCCGTTACGATGGAGAAAACCTGGTCGACACGCTGATCGGGAAAACGCGATCCTCGCGCAAGGAGCCGCTCTATTTCAGCCGACCGCCGGATCGCAAAAGCTACTATGGCACAAAAAACCTTCCCGATCTGGCCATGCGCGACGGGGAATGGAAGTTGCTCTGCGACAATGACGGTTCGCGGGCATCCCTCTATCATCTCGCGAGTGATCCCGCTGAAACAAAGGATCTCGCCGCACGCGAACCCGCCATTCTCAAGCGCATGACCGCACAATTGCTGGCTTGGTACCATACGATGCCGTAAGCGAAAATGCGCCAAGCATGTCGCACAACCATCAGGGTGTTGCTCTATCTTGCAGCAAATGCGTTCCCCCAATCCGCAGCCCCACCATGCAAGCCTTTGTTCTAAAGATTGTGGAGTAACAAAAAATTGCTTGATGAAAAGCGTGGGCATTGCCAGCATGAGACTACATTAGTTACGAACAAATCTTATGGCAGACAAATGCATCTACTGTGGTTCCAGCTCCTACGGCTCCTGTTCCCGGAGTCCGCATAACAAGCATGAACACCAAGGCGACGAGAATGAGTGCAAATTTTGCGGCTCCTCCTCATACGGCAGTTGCCCCCACGGACGACACCAGCACGGCCACGGCAAAGACAAATGCGTCTACTGCGGCTCGACCTCCGTAGGCTCCTGCTCCCGCAGCCCACACGGGAAACATGAAAGGTAGGGGGGAAGATGATTCGATGAGCGGATATGGCAAAATCTACATTTCATTGCTGCGACGACTTCGAATTTGTAGGTCTTGGTGCAGCGCGTGCGTCCCGCGCGGTCAACTCTTCACTAATGCGGTTAATGTAGTCTCTTGTGTAGTTGCCATAGATTTCAAATCTATTGCATCCATGCTTTCCTTGTATAGAGAGGTTCTGTTGGGCGCTTACATTATGCATCTGAATCGCTATGATGATTTAGAGTCACTCTTTGTAGAGATCACATAAAGAACAGAAATAATACCAGCAATCAAGCCAAGACACGGTCCAAAAATGCAACTTGTAAGTATACAGCCAATTATAATTACTAACAGAGCTTCGTCCGATACTCTTTTATTATCATTTAAAAGTATAGCAGGCAATGAAAAACTAAATCCCAGAATTACATTAATAATAAATACAATAAACTTTGAGCCAAAAAACTTGTATAGATCATGAGAAATACTTAAAAAATCAAAAATAAAATTGATAATTTTCATAAAGAATATTTAATACAATTACTTGATTTCAGTATGAAATATGTTGATCACTAAAGATCGATGTAAAGGAGCAATGAACATTTTCTCTAGCGAGCAGATTTGCAGCCCATTTTTCATGACAAGACTTTTCCAACATGCCTTCATTAGAACAAAATACAGCAGGATTTTTTGGATTGAGAATGCGTTCAGCATCAGCAATTTCATCAGCAGCAGGTAGATAACTGTTCCACACCATATGAACTTGACTGGGATGAACGCATGTTTTACCAAACAAACCTCTCTCAATATCTTCCTTGATCTCTTTTTCAAAAGAAATAACGTCGTTGATTCTATCTGATACGGGAGCAAACAGGCGAACATCATTTACAGAAAAAGACTCAATAAGGCAATCAATGATATGACCTACAGGAGTTTCGTAAATTGTTTTCCCAGTTGGTCGGCGAAGTCCACCCATCAACGAAAACAAGTCATTGGCTCCGATTCTGGCGCCAGGTATCATGTTTTTGTTGATAGAACATATTTTCGAAAGATCGCGACGCCCAGAGGGATCGAGTGCTTCTCTCGACTCCATGATTGGCAATATCATGCATTGGTATTGACTCATGGTAAGCCACTCATCAATGAACGAGACAGTCGCTTTCGGAAGTATAAATCCGCTAATCATGTGCAAAGGAAGTTTTTGTAGAAGTCTATCAAAGCTTTGCGAGTCTGAAGGTCTAATAAAGATTGATCGAGGATAATCATCCAAATTACACATTATACTAATAAGGTTATTTTCTGCTGCTATACGATCTTCTTTTCTTACTGCATCTTCTAAACAAATCGCAAGATTACATACTCCTAATTTTTTTACTCCGCGAAGAATTGGTTTTAATTGATTGTGGTTTCCAGGCACATAGAGAAGAGGAAGCATTAGTTTTCCATTCAATGGTAAGGCATCATATTTAATGGTATTCATATTATAAGACAATAATTCAAGCATTTGCAATCGAAGCTATAGCATCAAATGGAAGGTTTGACTCCGTAACAATTTTTACACCACGCAATGTAGCAAGTCGTCTGATCATTTCAGAGTCTTGTGGATTAGCGCGTGTATGGAGGAAAACCTTGCTGGGTTTGCGTCGCAAGAGAACTCTAACGGTTTCTCCTATTCCGAGCTTGATGCGATTGCGATCAAGATGACCATGTCTACCTAACATTTCATCGAGGCAGCGCAAAGTCTCCTTGCGTCGAAGAAGACCACCGCTAGCACTCACCGGGATTTCTCGACTCACCGGAATGGATTTCATGAGTTCTGTGATGGCGCGGATAAACCAGCGGCTCAAGTCGTATCGTCGCAAGCCATCAAGTGGCACACAGCCATGTAGTGTAGCGCCGTCATCTTCGCCTTGCATTAACACACTGCGAGACACCAAGCCAGAAATCGTGCCGCCTAAGAGCGTAGAGGGGATGAGGTAATCACTCGCATTTGAAGCGAATTCCGACGCGCCGCAGACATCCAAAGGCACCCACAATCCCGAATTCAAATTTTTAGGTGCTTCGTTCCAATTAGCTAGAGAACTTTGGAGTTCATCTGCGATAGTACCTTTTCCAGTCCAGCCATCGACAAAGCGCAGGCTCTCCGGAGTATGAGTCTCCATGATTTTACGCAACGCAGCGTAATCGACACCTCGATCACGAATCACAGAGATGGAGAAATGTTTAACGAAAATATCAGGATACACCGCGCGAAAACGATGCCAAAGTAAAACGCCTATCGGTGTTCCTGCACGAGCGATGGAGACAACTGTAATTTTGCCTGCGGGCACTGATGCTGCTAAAGCATCAGCGAGTAAGCAAACATCAGTTGCCATGCGCTCGCCATTGCACTGAAGACATTCGCGAAAGAGTCGCATTCTTTCGCGGCTGGGAGCATCTTCTGGCCCTATCATCTCGCTATAATGGCGTTGCCCGCACTGTATAAGCCGTTCCCGTTCTTCCAGCGGAGTAGACTTAAGCTGCAGACGGCGCATCAGAAAGCTCACTTCCTGAGCTGCGTAGCTACCTGAAAATTCTGTATCGATCATTTCCACGCTCTTTCCAATTCAGAACCAGATGGCATGGCAATGAATTCACCTAGCCGCATAAATTCCATGTCTAAGGGCATATCGCCCATACATATTGTTGGTGGAATTCCTCTAAAATAATGATTCTTTACAAATTCTACGGCAAAGCGCTTACCGACTCCTGGCGGTAAAATTTGCAACTCTGTACCCAGTATCTCCACGCGACAGCCTGCCCAATCACGTGCTGCAATGACAGCTTTACCAGAGGAAGATTGCCACCAACCTTCTGCAGCCTTTGCCACCAGATAGGCTGGTATATCGTGAGCACCATTGACTAATCTTGGTTTTGCGTGACATACACTTTTTTCAATCAGCCATTCACAGAGTTCATTTAATTTCTCGTCCCATGGTGCAAGTAAGTCCCTCATGGATTCCTGCCATTGATTATCAAGATTACCCTCCCCGTCCAAAATGATGGCACCATTAGCAATGACTGCGGGTCCACTCATCTGCAAACCCTTAACCTCAACTCGGCGGAACGAATCCATATCTCGTGCTGTTACTGGAACGATAGTGAATGTGTGATTCAGGGATTTAAGTAGCCTGAAAGTAGCGCCCCTCATCCAGCTTGAAGGCGATTTTCCATCACCTTCTGCGCGATCATGCCAAGTGGCGGCGACAGCATCATCTCCACCCCATAATCGGTGAAAAAGAGTGCTATCGAGATCTGTTGCAATCCAGTCATTCATGTCCATACCTCCAAATTATGAATTTCGTGTATAGGATGATTTTCGTTAGGGACTGTATCCTCTAGGCAGAGGATTACACGGTCATAACCGTGTTTTTCTGGCACATTGTAAAGATACTCAGTATATCCTTCGCCTGAGATAGCTGGAAAAAACCTTATGTGTGTGATAGCTCCACCAAGTAAAATCGGCGAACGTGTTGTTGCCATAAGATATACCTCAGCCCCCATTCGTTCGAGTTCTTCTGCAAGAAGGAATGGCTGAAAACCATATTCACCGTTACCGATCACAAGAATTTTTTGCTTTGGCTTCGCATCTATGCGCCACCGATCAGGTAGTTGTTGTGGTCTGCATCCACCGTGCCGCATGCCGCGGGGCGCTAAAATGCATTGGTCGATTTTATCAGTGATCTGGGGAACATTAATTAATTCATTTTCTTGAACAAAAGAAAATTTTCCTCGTGTTAGACTCTCAATGCCAGCGAAATCAGAAAGTGAAAAGTCGCATTGATGCCATTCCAAAAGAACCGCTAGCCAAGTGTCAAAACGAACGCTACTTCCACGCCACTCGCGTAGAGAACGAATCAAACCTGCAGCAGTTTTAGCAGTAGTGACTTCATCGTCGACAATAACAACCTGCCGGGCATTTGTTAGCAGATTTTTCGGATCTTCCTCGTGCGATGGAAGATGAATTACATGTGCTTTCGCATGAGAGTGATTTTCGGTAAAATAAAATGCGTGATCACCGCCTGTTTGCCTACGGGTGCTTTCGATGTATAGTCCCTCCCCACCCAAACGAAGAAATTCTTGAAAAACTGTTTGCCCAAGAGTCGTTGCTGTCTCAGACATACCAATCATCAGAACCGGTTCAGGATCCAGGTTTTTCCGCAATTTTGCAGCCAGCGTTTTAGAAACAAGCCGTATATCTTTTGGTAAAGTCGGAACGTGACGTCCAAGGACTTTGCTAACGAAAAGAAAACGACGAGAAGAATTATTGCGAACTGCAACATCACAGATTTTTAATAGCGTGACATCTTCTCTTTCCATTTCAAAAGAGAAGATACCTCCTGGCACTGATGCCATGTATGAGCCATTATCTGAAAAATACCATCTAGTGTTTACATAATTCATTCTTATACATTTTTTGTAAAATATCCAGAGATTATTTTAATTTTATTGTTTATTAAATTAGTTTTCATGTATACTTAGAGTAATTTTTTAATTGTTTCTTTTAATGGAATAGCTCCGAGCGTTAAACCAGTATCACAACGAATCACATGATCTTTTAATTTTATAATTAATACAGAGCCATCATAAAAGTTTGATCGCACCGATACAATGTCATTAAGCATAAATGTTTTTTCAATTATAGCATCGTATGTCACTAGACCAATAAATGATAATGAATCTCGACTTAGTATGATTTTCATCGGTTTTCTAATTTTAGGTGCTGATAAATATCTTAATAAGTTGCAAGCAATTTCCGGAAAAATTAATTTTTCCGAAAAAAGCGATGTTATAAATTTAGAAAAAGTATTATTACAAGATTCGATCTCTAAAACATCTTCCATTAGAAATGAATGAGTATAATTTTCATGATTGGTTAAATTTGAATTAGTTTTTGAATTTCTACACCATGCTGTAAACACCTCGATCAGTAATTCAATTCTCATTGTCGCTAATATTAATCAAAATTTGTATCAGAGACTTCACCTCAAATTCAATAATTACGTATGCTTTTGGAATTCCCCTACTATGAGAATCCAATGTCATGAAAGATAAGTTGACTATTCTTATTGTTCGCTGTTTTTTCACCTAATTTATCGGCCTTCTCCATGAGTAAATTGTATTCACTGAATTTATCTTCGGAGTCAGTCATTAAACCTTCACTTAAAGCTAGGTAAGCGTTTCGGCGAGTTTTACAAAAAGCTATAAGAAATTGATGCGATTTCGCTGATTGCGATGATGATGGAATAGAAATTTCCTCAAAACGGGATGCTTTTTCAGCCCATTTAGAAGAAATTTCCTTCTTGTAACGCTCAGCAGCATCAACTCCGGCAAGTTCCCCAGATTTTATCATCTGTAATAAATGATTAGATAATTCATTAAGACTCTGCTCCTCTTCCGCGATGGTCGCGCACAAGCTAGCGAACAACTGCTCATTGTGAGTTTCGACACCATTTTCGTAAAATACAGGTTGGCCTATTTCTTTTGGGAATACTTCTTCAGCATCTATTTCAATACTTGAGACCGGCGACGATCCAGGGAAAGATCTCCCTTGATAGTAACCCCAAGTCACAGCCAAGCAGATCAGGAATACTCCAACGATCCGAGCCAACTTGCCGTCCATAGTTATTCTCCTAGTAATCCGAATACCTCCGAAAAAACTTTGAAGACCAATGATACCAAGACAACTTGGAATGAAGCCATCAAGCAGCATCAAAAAGGGAGGTATGAACATGCCGCGACCGAAAAACTGTGCTCCTATCACGGCCAATATCACAAGAAATGCCGAAAATATAAAAATTATTTTCTTTTTCATTCTGAATAATTTGATTAAGACCAAAGTCATTAAAGAGAAGCCTGCATTTCAGGTATCAATTCATCGAAAGTCTTGCCATTGGCGCTTTCCCCGATCGCGTGCATTTTCCACTCGCCGTTGTGCAAATAGACCTTAGCCATAAGCATCCCAGTATGGTTGCCGGTGCAGCTAAGGTTGTATCGTGCAATCTCCTGGTTGTTAGCCCCGTTTACAACCCTACAGAAAGCATTCTCAATTTCGCTGAAACTCTGCCCGGTGAAGCTGTTAACGATGAACACAATTGACTTTACGTTGGAAGGAATTCTGGAGAGATCAACGATAATCTGCTCGTCGTCCCCGTCGCCGTCTCCGGTTCGGTTGTCGCCGGTGTGAAGGATACTGCCGTCATGACTTTGAAGCTGTCCGAAAAACACAGCTTCGAGCGGTGTCTTCGCCTCGTCGAAAAGAACGCAGGAGGCGTCTAGATCGATGTCCTGCTCCTTGCTGCCCATTCCGAAAAAGCCCTTGGTCTTTTTCGCGTCCCAGCCGAGTCCCATCACGATTTTCGTGAGTCCGCCTCCGCCTGCCTCCTTGCTAAGGGATATTTTCTGTCCTTTTTGTAGGTTGATTGCCATAGTATTAGTTTGTTTCGATTTTTATTGTTAGACGTTGACTCCGTAGGTCTTGGCCATTGCTTCAAGGCCTCCCTGAAAGCCCTGGCCGACTGCCCTGAATTTCCACTCGCCGGAATTGCGATACAACTCGCCGAAGACCAGGGCAGTTTCCACGCTAAAGTCCTCGCTTAGATCGTAGCGGACGATTTCCGTATCGTCGACTGCGTTGACGACCCTCACGAATGCCTGGTTGACCATCCCGAAGTTCTGCCTCCGCGCCTCCGCTTCGTTGATAGTTACGCCTATCACCAGCTTCTCCACGTCGGCGGGGACATGGGAAAGGTCAACGGTGATCTGCTCGTCATCGCCGTCTCCGTCGCCGGTGCGGTTATCACCCAGGTATTTCACCGAGCCGTCCGCTGAAACGGGCTGATTGTAAAAAATGAAATCCGCGTCGCTGCGGACTTTGCCGGCGGCGGAGAGCATGTAAGCGCTCGCGTCGAGATCGAAGTCATCGCCGTCCGTGGCACGAGCATCCCAACCGAGGCCGATTAGGATGTTGGTCAGACCTGGGACGGAGTTGCTGAGCGATACGTTCGCTCCTTTTGTCAGATTAATAGGCATGGTGTTTGTTTGGTTTGTCTGTTTATGTTACAGGGTGTTTGTTCAGGAGGGTGGGAAGTGGAATGATCGATTTTTTTATGCTATCAATATTTCAGATTTCTGAAGTGAGGCAATCTTGGAGAATTACTTAGCCACCACTTTGCCTGATGTTAAAGTTGCTGCGTTCACCGCCAGGGCCTTTTTTCAAGACTGAGTTGCAACCGGGGCACTGAACGTCGGACGGGTCTGTGGCGTCCGAGCAAAACATGGTGCCGCAGTTTCCGCACTGGCCGCCACCGGGGTTGCCGCACCAAGGGCAATCCGGCGCACCATTCAGAAGCTCACTTGGGATGTCAGGGAGCTGTCCCTCGCCCGTGGTGTGGGCTTCCTCCTCCGTCAACTTGTGGGAAATGGTGGGCTGGTAGCATCCAGCAAGGGAATCAAGCCGGTAACGCATCAGGTAGTGATGGCGTTTCACCGAGCAGCGCACACGAAGGAAGACCTGGCGAGGCGGACCACCTTCTAGGGACTTGGCGGGGGTTTCCACCTTCTCGATATTGTCCGGGAGTTTCTGTAGATTGATCTCCCCACTGGCAGTTTCACCAACTCCCTGGCTGGCGCTAGAGACGGAAGCGGTGAGCCAGACGAAGAGCTTACCGAAGGACTCTGGACTCATGTCATCCATGCGGAGAACGACATCAGTGATCCCCTGGAGCACGGAGTAATCCACATCCTCGCCGCAGCCGATGCCGTAAATATTCGCCGGGCGGGGGCGAACGGCGGCTCCGATGCGCTGGAGGGGCGCGCGCCAGTCGTCGCTGGGCTGGCCATCGGTGAGCAGCAGGACGAGCGGGCGGTAGTCGCCCTTGCTTTCGTAGCTCGTCTTGCGGACTTCCGACTGGATCTGGTCTGCAAGTAGTGTGAGGGCGGAGCCCAGCGAGGTACCGGGACGGAGTATGAGTCGTGGCTCCTGGAAGTCGATCAGCGGCGTGAGCGGGCAACCCAACCGGGCTTTCGCATCGTAGGTGATGACACTAAGGTAAACGCTCTCAAGGGCATGCGGATTGCGCCGCAAGGAACCGATCATGGAGCTGAGCCCGCTGCGGACGGCTTCGATTCCCGGCCCGATCATGGATTCCGAGCAGTCGATGAGTAGATAAACAGGGAGGCGGCGGATCATGATATGCTAGAATCTGAGCTGGAATTGGACATGGTGATGCCAACGAGCGGGGCGCAAACGGCTAACCGTTTCTTCAGGGATGGGTTGATGAATCCGAATTTCATAAGGTCATGGGTTACTTTCCTTGTACCATCTGCACTTGGACGAGGCGGTAGTTGTCCTCAGGTCCGAGGAGGAGTTGGAGTCCGTCCGTTAATTCCACTTTCGCGCGGGGCGGGATATCTGTTTTGTTGGTCACATCCTTGAGGCCGGTGAGGGTCTGATTGACGAACCACCACCGACCGTTATGGAGAACGAAATAGCCTACGGGTGTTTTCTGATCTGGAGTGAGTTTCTCGTTAGGTGCGATGAGGCGGTCGACATGCCAACGGTAGAGGTATTGGTCGGTATAGACCATGAGACGGTGGTTGTCCGGGCGGAAGGAATCACTGGATCTGCGCCGTGAATAGAGATTCAAAACTGGCAGCAGGCCTTTGTAAGCCGTGCCGCAGAAGGGGCAGGAGGGCTTGGTGCTGTTGTCGAAAACATACCATTGCTGCGCGCACTTCGGGTTCGAGCAGGGTTGCAGCAAATCCACGGTCTTCACCAGTGCGGTCTCCCAATCGTTGGCGCTGGGACGCAAGTGCGGCTGGTGCAAACCGTCTATAAAGGCTTTCTTAAAAAGCTCGTGAAGGTATGGTCCGCAGGCGCTTGCAGGGATCTTTGCGGGATCAGCGAAGGGGAGATCGGTGGGACGGCAATCGGCGATTCTCGGGCGGTTAGATTTATCCACCGGGTGTTCGATGAAGAGGGCACGCTCGCCCATGTGCAACTCCTCGTCTCGAGTGGGATCGGGATCATGGATTTTCCCACCCTTCAAAGGATGGCGGTAGAGCAGATACATGTAGATGAGCACCCCGAGTGCGTGCCGATCAGTCTCAATGCAGGGCAGCGATCTATTCGGGTCAGTGATCTTCAGTGACAAGGTTTTGAGAACTTCCGGCGCGATGAAATCGGCCGTGCCGACCACGTCCGGAGGGAAACGCTGGGGAACAACCAGTCCATCAATGTCGATCACAGAGGCGGAGCCGGTAAGGGGATCGACGAGGACGTTGCGGTAGGATAGATCTGAGTGCGCAAGGCCGGCAGCGTGGAGACGTTTTACGGCGCGAGCGATTTTGATGCAAAGCCCGAGGTAGTTACGCCAGTTTCCCAGTTCCCGTGGATCGATGAACTTCGCGCGATGATGGGATGTGGCAAACCACTTCCCTTCTTTGTCGCGTCCCTTGATTCCAAGCATGTCGTTGCTCTGGGAGCCGAATTGGAAAAAGAACTCCTTCCGATAACAGGGCGCGATAAGAGCGGTCTGGCCGGTCAAGGGGATGGTCACGATGTCTGTGGGCCAGCAATAGACAGTTTCCCAAAAATCCCCACCAGCCTGATTGAAGATATTTTCCCGGTATTTTCCTACGATGTTCTGGAGGCGTTCGAGGGAATTCGCATCCTGTTTGGTCTTGAAAATCTGCACTACGTAGCTTTTGTCCGGCGAAAAATAAACATCCTTCATCCCGCCACTGCCGGCGTGCTTGGCAGTGTCATACTGATAGGTCTTCCCTGTTGCGAGGGATTTGACGGTGACTAGGGTGGGAAGCGGTGGAGGGGTGCTCATTCGATGGCGGGTCCTTTCGCTGGCATAACGGCCACGAGGGTGCGGTCGTCATGGTTTCCGGGTGAGAAGAAATTCATCCATTCAAGCAGCGTTGCTGAATCCTGGACTACGGGCTTGAGTTCGTCCCAAAGCGCATGCCAGCACTTGTGATCGGCGAAGGCTGCGTCGCTTGGGAATTTGGGATCAGTAATGCCATCGGTCATGGCGAGGACAGCGGTGAAATCGGGCTCGATGGTCTGGCGGTAGCGGCTGACTAGGTTCTCCTCTTTGTCGACGAGGGATGAGGCGATGGTGACGAAAGTAGTCTGCCCGGCGTGCTCACCGCCATCGGCGTGAGTCAGCGGAATGGCAGTTTCCGGCTCCAAAAGAAAGCCTGCGCCACCGTCCCCCACGGAAAAGGTTGCGGCAAGGTAACCGGTCTCCATTTTTTTCATCAAAAGAAGAATCAGGGTGGTGTCATAGTTCCTGATTACCGATGGCTCGGGCAGGGTTGCGCGGGGATTATCTGCTTCTTCCTTGATTTTATAATGCGCCAGGCGGGCGGCGTCATACATCAAGTCTCTGATAGCTCGCTTTGGTTTGAGGGGTTGTGACGGATCTTCTGCGGATAGCGAATTTGCCAAACTCCCATATTCCGGGGAATCGAGAGTTCTTACCAACCAGTCCCTGGCAACTTGTGAAGCGATTCGAGACCCTTGGCGGGAGTATTTTGCGGAACCCGCGCCATCGGCGACCACGACCACGAGCCAACCAGTCGAATCCGCGTGGCCGATAGCGAAATCATCGTCCCGGAAATCACCCCGGTTTGCGTGGGAACGCCCGCGTCGACTGGCGGCGACTACCCGAAAATCGCGGTAGGTGTATTCCTTGTGATCAAGTGATTCCTTCTGGTAGGGAGCGTCCGGGTTTGTGGGTAGATCTTTCCAGAGGCTTGTGGGATCGGGATTGATGAAGAGAGAGGCTTTGCAAGAGATGCTGGGTGCCGAAGGGGACGAGATGTAGTTGAGCTGCAACTGCTGCTCAAGGCTCTTGGTTGGTATGCCGGATACCGCGCCGGTGGCCGCGTCGAAATAGAGGCCGCAATCGTCGGGTAGTTGAAGGTGGACGATCTTCGCGCATTCGGGATTGTCATTGCGCTGGTCGGCGATAGAGCGGGCGATTTTTCCAGCCTCGATTTCGTAGGGTTTGCCAACGGTGCCGTTGGGCAAGGCGATGCTAATGAGAATGTTTTCCTGGGTATTTGCTTTCTGGGGAACCGCAGTCGCTGGGGGGATGGGTTCCGGGGTTGGCGGGGGAATCGGGGCTGGTGGCGGTATCGATTGCGTTTCTGGCTGGACGGCTAGCGGATCAGAGAGTTCGGTAGATTGATCGTCAAGAGCTTCGAGGAAAACCGACATTGCCGGAGGCTGAGTATCCGTGAAATGCGATTTTTCGAGTAATTTGAGAAACGGCATTGGCAGTTTCCCTTCATGATAAGGGGAGGCTCTGAATGCGTTGTGATCCACGGAACCGCTGATCAAAAATCTGGAGCAATCCATGAAAGCCGAGATGTCTTTTGCGATTCCCGCTTCGTCTGCAACGTCGCGTATGGCGGCAGCCTGGAATTTGATCGGATCGAAGCTGGCGCTATCGGCATTCTGCCAGTCCTTCACGTCACTCTTGATCGCACCATGCGCTTTACCCTCACGGTGCATGGCGCCCAATTCGATGACGAGGCTTCGAATGAAGTCGGGTAAAGACGGCGTTGGGGATGTTTCCTGGAAGAAGTTCGACATGGCATCATCAGATTACGACCTGAATCTCAGGAGGTGGTGGTGGTAGGGTGATACTGGCGGACGCTCCCATGCTGCGGTTCCCGGACGAGACAGTGGAGGAAACCCATTGGAAAAGCCCGGCAAAGGAGTGTCCGTCCATAGTTTCCAGATTGAAGATATTTTCGGTGATTTTTTTCAGTGGTGCGTGCTTCGCCTTAATCCCGGCTGCGCAGGCGATCACGGACGCGAAGGGTCTGCGCCGCACTTCCTCCGCCATTGCGTTATAGAGGGCGGTATCAGAGGGGCTACCGTCGGTCATCAAGAATGCGATTGGGCGCCAGTCGCCCTTCTCTGTTTCCGTGTTTTTCCTCACCTCTCTGTCCATGCACTGGCATAGCAACTCAAGAGCAGCGCCAGTCATTGTCGCGCCCGACTGCGGGCAATCGATAGAGGGTGTCTGGAAAGTTTCAAGGCTCTCAAGAGGACTGAGCACGCGAGCATGGTTGTCGAACGTGATGATGGAGATGTAGACGGATTCCAAGGCATGGGGATCTTGCCTGAGTGACGAAACGAGCGACTGCACCCCAACCTTTAGAGACTGGATAGGCTCTCCCTTCATCGAGCCTGAGGTATCGAGCACAAGGTAAACGGGAAGTCTGCGGGCGAACATGGAAGATGGGTTGTTAAGTGTTTTTGGAGAACAATCAGACGACGACCTGAATCTCCGGCGGTGGCGGTGGCAACTGGTCGAGTCCCTCGACTTCCTTACCGCTCTGCACGCTTTTGCTTGAAATGCCGATGGAAGCGGTAACCCACTTAAAAAAGGCGGACATAGAGGCGCTGTCCGAGGTATCGAGTTGAACAACAGCTTCCGGTGCGATGCGCTTGAGGATACTCACGTCCGCATCGTTGACAGCACAGGCGACAACGGCACCCCATTTTTCCTGCTGGAATCGGGCGAGACCTTTCGCGAAGTCATCGGTGGGCACTCCATCGGACATGAGGAAGACCATCGGTCGCCAGTCAGCCTTCTGCGTGGAACTGGCTTTGATGACATCACGTTTCGCACAATCCGCAACCAAGGAAAGCGCCTCGCCCATAGCGGTCACTCCGCTGGCGGTGATTTCGGGGGCCTGAAACGAAGGGAGATCGGTCAGAGGGACTAGCTCGTGGGCGGATGAATCGAAGGTGATCACGCTTAGAAAAGCGGTTTCCAAAGCCTGCGGATCCTGCCGTAGGGCGGAAACAAGCATTTGGACACCGTTTTTCACGGCTTGGATCGGCTCGCCGGACATGGATCCGGAGGTGTCGAGAACAAGAAATACGGGTAGGCGGCGCATGGTAGTAGGATGTTATTTCAGAATGTATGATTGGAGGAGATAGACGAAACTGTCGTAAGGATGGGCATCACCAAGAGCACGAAATTTCCAGCCGCCATCCCGGCGATAAACTTCGCCGAAGACCATGGTGCATTGGCCATTATAGGCTGCCTCGGAACTAAGTGAGTAGCGGGCCATCTCCTTGCCCTTGCCATCGACGGCTCGGATATACGCGCTATCAATTTGTCCAAAGTGCTGGCTCTGCTCGATGCCCTTGTAGATGCATACGACGAATAGAATACTGTGGTAATTCGCGGGAAGTGCATTGAGCCTGACAACGATCTGCTCGTCATCGTCTGCCCCAGTGCCGCCCTTTCGTTCATCACCGCTGTGGGTGACGCACCCGCTCAGGTGCGACTTGTTGTTGAAAAAAACGATGTCCCCCCCGACAATCATATCGTTGCCGACGTCGCGGACTTTTCCGTTTTCATCGAGGAGGAATGCGATTGCGTCGAGGTCGAACTCGGCATCGTCTTTCTGTCCGAAAAGCCCGCCCATCAGGCTTTTTTTCTTCTCTCGCACTTTCCAGCCAAGACCGATGGTTATCTGGTCGAGGTCATTGGTGTCTTTCCGCAGATCAATCGTCTGCCCTTTGGTTAGGTTAATAGCCATGGATGTGTCAGTGTTCAATGATAATATTTAGCAACAAAGTCACCTAAGCCGCCGCGGATACCATTCCCCATCGCTTCAAAGCGCCAAGCTTCTCCCCGTTGATAGAGTCGACCAAACTCCACTGCTGTAACGGTGGAGAAATCTTCATCCAACTCATACTTGCAGATTTCCTGATTCGTTGACGCATCGCAAATCCGAATGTATGAATTCCGAACTTGGCCAAAATTCTGGTTGCGTAATTCCCAATCATGAATAGTAACGACGAAAATGATTTCGCTGATTTGTGGGTCGATCTTTGAAAGGTCGACGTCAATGACTTCGTCATCACCACCATCACTTTCATCCCCCTCCTGATCATCTACGGATCCTATAACTGCCCCATCCGGTGAAACTGGTCGTGCCTCTCCGTCCACGATGGTCTTCAAGCTGCTGTTGTAGAACACTAAAAAATTTTCATTTGGAATCTTTCCCCCTTTTCCGACCATGAAAGCAGAAACATCGAGGTCATACTTATATTGTGAATTCTCACCGGGATCCCAACCAAGACCAATCAGGAATTTGGGAGCTAAAATGTCAACGCGTTGTCCTTTTGTTAAGTTAATAGCCATTAGTTTATTAGTGGTTTGTTTAGTCAAAATAGTTGATTACTGCGTGCAAAAAATTATTCATTCCGGGTCTGTCACGTTATTTGTTTTTAGTAGTTGGGCTGTTTTGAATATCCACTTCCGGCTTAGGTTGCTGTTTAATTCTCACATCAATTACAGCTTCACCGCGGACCTCTCTACCTTCCTTTGTTTTGCCGATTACAGATAGAGCATGTTTTCCTACAGGCATCCAACGACTCAAATTCGTATCATTGATTGGTTTGCCGTCTTGGCCTTGGATCGCTCTTCCATCAAGAAGCCATGTTGCACGGTCCATCTCAATTTCTTTTAGATCTTCATCTCTTGCTACTAGTCCTAGTATTACTTCAACTTTGCCATTTTCTGGAACTTCGCCAACATCAGCCTGAATTTCCAGTTTCCCTGCATTGATTGTGCCTGGCAACCCCTGTTGCGCTGAAGGTTTTCCTGATGAATCAAACGGCGTGGTCTCTTTAATTTGGATCTTTGTTTCCGACATCTCCGCAGTGGTAGTTGTTCCCGGTTTTGGTGCGTTTTTGTCATTAGGCGTAGTAGTTTCTGGCTTCGGCTGCAATTCGTCCGTAGCATTAGTGGGTTGGTTTTTTTTGGCGGGCAATTCATCCCCTTTTGCACCTGCAATACCTTCTGAATTTTTATCTTGCACAGGAGTAGTAGACTGGTCCATCGTGTTTAATTCTTCCTTCCCATTTGTTGTTGGCTTTGCTGCATCAGTCACGGCAGAACGCTCTGAGCTTACTGGTTCTCCCTCTTTATTGTTTTTTGATCCCATATCTTTGTTGTCGCTTCCCTCCAATTTTGAAGTTTTAGGATCATTCGAAGGCAGATTCTTTGAGGCATCATAAGTTTTAGCATTTGAGCCAGGAGCTTCATCATTATCGGCAGCTAGTTGTGATGGTTTCTTAGGAGCAGAAGCTCCATTGACTCCAGTTTTCGGCATATCGTCTTTTGGCCTACCCCCAGTGATTCCAGACTGTGCTTCATTTTCATTTGTCCCAGCTCCAGGAGTTGTATCAAATTGACCGTCCTTATCTCCGCTAGCGACGAAAGGCATACTGGATTCTCCTCCGTTCACATTTTTTTCCAATGGTAGCGGGGCTCCGCTACCAGAATTCTCACCTCCGTCAGCTAGATTTTTTTCTTTATTACTTTGCCATAGGAACAATCCTAACAAAGTCATAAGAATGAGTGCTCCAGCAACAAGAACAGATTTTACGTTACCTTTACCTGCACGATCAGGTTCTGTATGGACCATATTAATAGCTTGCAAAGGAGTAATAGCGCTATCTACTTCTTTTTCTGCGCCCCACAGCACGATCAATCTCTTATTTTTGCCAGTGCCATAAATACGATAAAGTTCTGGGTCCTTTTGGGGATCGGGCAGACGGAAGCAATCAATCAGCTTGCGCGCCTCAGGATCACAATGGGGATCCTGCGTTTTAGCCTTAAATGCAATCACGGCAGCACGCAACTGATCAATCTGCTGTTTCGGAAGGGAATTTGTTGCGCTAACAGGCTGCGATAGCGAACAAATTTCTCTGCCGCTCTCAAAGTGCTGGAAGAGAACATGATCAGATGCGTCAACTGTAGCGCGAGGAAGAAATTGGCCAAGAGCATCACGAATTAATTGTTGGTTATTGTGCTCCCAAAATTCTCCACCACCCTGCCAAGTGCGAATGCGGTAGTAATTTGATAAATTTAATCGAATTCCTGAATCGGGCCGGATTGCCAACGGTGTTTTATCATTTGCATTCATATTTTATATTTGTTATTTTTCGATTATACTGTGATCTCGGCCCGATGAATTGGACGGCCTTGATTATCTGAAACACACCACGACCGGACACTTGCGACATCCGGAGAGCTTCCGCCACGAGGGGTAAAATTCATCCATTTATTGTTAGCTGGGTTTCCAGGTATTGCGACTAGAATGGCGCATCTGCCTTCGCATTCATTGTTGATTGCCATAGCCCACGCTTCCGCAACTTCGGCATTTGATTCGTCGCTCTTTCCTAAATCCTTAAGCCATTGATATAATCTGCGCCCTAAATCCCTCAATGCATCCAAAAGAATACGGTGATCTGTATCGCGCAGGGATGCGGTGTAGTTATGGATCGCCGCAAAGAGCAGGCAAAAAGAAGGAGGCGAATTCTCTGCAAATACGTCCCTCTCGATCAATTCCTTCCAATTGCACAAGTCCTCGCTGCACAACCACTTCGGCCATAGCTTGCTGAGTAATTCACTGGAATGCTTGACTTGCTGGATACCGATGCGAAGTTCATCTTCACGCGCTGCAATCATCTTGCTTTTTAGATCTATATCAGAAGCCTCCGATTTCATTACCCGAAGATGTTCTTCTAGCGCTGAACGCTCATCCTGCAAGATTTCGAGCTGTTTCTTTTTTTGCTCAAATTCTTCAACTTCTATTGTCAATTGAGCTTTTCGTTCTTCCAGTTCTTCTAAGGACTTATGGGTGTTAATAATTGTGTTACGAGAGACTTCCAATTTAGCATCCTGCTCACAGAGCGCTAGAATCAGTTGATCCAATTCCTGTTGCGCTTTTTCTACGTCTTCGTTAAGATCTGCAACTAAACTTACTGATGCATGATTTTGAATTATGCTTTTGTGCCCGATCGCAGTTTCATTAGAAATGAGCAAGCTCGAATCGGCGCTCTCACTTGCATCGATGGGGTCATTTGAACGCATTGCATTGCGATCGCCGTTCAGGCTAGCGCTGCGCATGGAGCGGATCGCCATTGTCAGATCCTCGATAGCTCCCCGAAGTAATATGATAGGATCGTTTTCCATGATCATTAGGTCCACATGACTTCAAATTTTCCGCTATCCAACCAGAACTCATCGTCATCGAGGGTGCAAAGTTGCAACTCGACATCAATATTGATCTTGTATTCGACACCATCAGCAGATTCGACTTTTAGAAGTTTTAGTTCTTCTATTTCTTCGGAGATTTCACTATATTTTCTTTGGAGCTTTATTTTCAGAATTTGATTGATTGCGCCTTCTTTGGGTTTGCCTTGCTCAGTCCAACGAAAACGGTAGACCTGCTCAGGTTTAGATTCCTTGAACCGCATTCTTCCTATTTTCGTCCCAATCATAATTTCCTTCTCCACGGTATCTTCCGTGCCGGGAAAAAAGTATGGTTCAGTTCGACTTCTAACCCCTCTCTTTGGCATTGCCACCCAGAAGTTATCAAAATTGCCTTCAACTCTGTGCTGCGGTTGATTACTCCTGTTGATTTTCCAGCCCTCGATTTTTCCGTTTCGGACTGCCTGATAAAGGGCCGCTCCGACAGCGGTCACCGTCTTGGCGTCATTGATTCGGTTGTCTGAAGACATTGGATACCAATCGCCTGCCATGAAATTTTTTGCTTGAATAATTCTATAGCACTCAATTGGTAACAACATTTCTAACAATTCTCGCACCTGCGGCAACTCCGAGGGCTTGCCACTCAGGGTAACAAGATCTATGTCAAATGCGCACACGTATTTTGCGAGCGATTGAATTACTGGCATGAGAACTTTCTTTACACATTCAGCAACCTGTTCTGGATGATACTCAATTCTTTCAGAATCTTGAATTACATCCTCTCCCAGAACGCTTTCCCTCGCAAAAAAGTTCAATTCATCGAGTACACCTATATCAACGAGACGACCTTCACTTCCTAGGATTCGATCTGGGGACCAACCCAGACCGGCTGCATCCGGATCCCCATAAGTCCCTTTAGCTAAATCTTGAAGCCACTGTCGGACGATTGGCACAAGAACCAGTTTTGTAATACGTGACCATTTCGCCTTTAGTTCATCGCTAGTGTCATGACTGAGGAAAAAATTCTCGAATTGCTCTGCCTTGATTTCATCATCGCGAAAACGAGCTCCGATATTTGGAAGCAGAACTTTTTCAATGATTTCCTTAACGATGGCATCTCCAGCAGTTGAAACCGAATCTCTGAAAAGCAATTTAGCATCGAGGTTTACGCCCTCACCTTGAAGTGAGTCCGCATACTGAACAACAGCAATGTCCGTGGTGCCTCCGCCGATGTCTACCGTCATCAATCGAACCTTCGCATCCTTTTCAGATGCACCTCGCCCAACCAATTTGATCCAGTTCTCCCCTATATCTCCCAAGCGCCGGATCTCAGAGTATACAAAAGGAAGCTGACTCGCCACAGCTTCGTCCAGATCCATGACCAATTCGGGACGATCGCCACCCTCGGCGATGGACTTCCGCGAAACGAGTCGTGAAAGCGTAAAAACATCAATCGCCCGCTCCCAACGTAAGCGATATTGCTCTTTCTCAGGCTCGCTCCACCCAGATGGGTAAGTTACTAGGATCCTCCGGAGTTGACGGGGAATAAATCCTTGATTACCAATGCTCCATTCTTCTGAGGTAATCTGGCGGAAAGCGGTTTCAAGAATATGAAGCGCCGCCCAAATCATGGCATCACCGCGCGAATATATCGCGTTTTCAGGGCGTGAACGAGGGCGACGTGCTTGCTCCTGCTCTTCGTTAGGCGGTGAAGTAATGTCCCAATCCCTGCCGTCTAATGGAAGGAATCGCAGCATGGATCCTCCCAGAGCTGGTAAGCGGTCATTCGCACGAGATTCAGGATTCCACCGATTCAACACCATGGTCCAACATGGCACACCGTCACGTCCTACAGGATCACGGTCCCAAGCGTATCGCTTTGGAGAACTGAGCGTATAATTTCCGCCGAGCTTTAAATTGATGGTCGATAGCATGTCACGCGCAGCATCCCCCATTACAACTGGAGACAACTCCACAAACATTTGTGGGACTCTCGCTGTCGCATAGTAACGTTTTTGAATCGTGTCACTTCTTAATAAGCCCCCTTTGACCGTGACCTCCTCCTCCTCAATTTCTGTCACAGGTGTGAATCCGGGAGAAGGTGGCTCGGAATCGGCAAACATTGTTTCATGAAGGACAAACCAAGAGTCGATGATCTGGCTAGTGTCTTTGGCGCGGTCCTCACCCTTTAACTCCTGATAGTCCCACCCCTGCTTCATGAACCGGATTGGTCGGCAAACCGCCGTCAATTTGCCGCCCTGACTAGCAACGTCTTCCAGGGCTAAAACAACTGACCTAGTGTTGCCGAAATCAACTACCAAATCTACATTGATCGGTTCTACTGAAGCAGGTTTCTTCCAGACGACTTGAAACGACACAACCGAGGTCGTCACTCCATCAAGGGGCATCTTGATTTCTACGATATGTTCGTTTTTGGGCAAACGGGTCACATCTGTGGTGGCGTAAGGGGTTGGGTTTTCCCGGTCACCTGTCGGAACTTCGCGCCTCGGTTCAAAAATCGAACCCCTCTTGATACTACCTAAATTGCTTTCGATGGCAACCCACAAACCAGGTGCTCCATTCCTACTTGCAAAGCGCCCCCTGATCCAAGGGTAATTCAATGGTCTCCAGCCTTGCTTGTCCTGATCACAGAGTTGCTTTAACTTGGGGTTTTTTGACAAGACCTCCTTTGCAATCTCCACGAACGAATAGTGGTGACCAGTGTTGGGAAAGACGAAAATTTGGTGCATGAGTAAAAGAAGTTTGAGATTTATTAAGGCATTTTCGAAATAACGGTCAGCTCCTTGTCTCCAGGTTGATCCGGACGGTCATTGGTTCCCTTGGCTTTGATGGCAACAAGTGTCTTCATGAAAGGTTCGATCACGGAAATATAGTGGGGGGAATTCTCCGGATTGTCATCCTGCTGCTCCTCTGCTAATCCAAGTCGCTCTAACAAATCTTGTGTCCCATCAGCTTGCTGATGCTCGATTCTGTATCCAGAGCCATTGAGAAGTGCCTTGCCCAGTGCGAGTGCCAGATATCGCCGCGATTGCTTACAATCGGCACGTGAAGTCAACTCTCCAAGCTCATCCTTGAAGAAAGCTTCTACTGAAGAAAAATCTGCTGTCTCAATAAGATAACCGAGTAGTTTTTGGGCCTCCGCACCATCGCCGATCCCTATTCGATCAAGATGCTCCCACTCAGCTCTGCGTGATTGCCAGTTTCTTACCTGCCTATCAATGAATGCGCGAATAGGAATCCTAGACGCTATCGCCTTTACAGGAATGTCCTCAAGTTCGTCTGGGTCGATATTAACGAATGCTCGCAGTCCTGCACTCAGTTTTGTGACGGGATCGATCACTTCATCTTCTTTTCGCGATTCTTTGAGCTTTTTGTCGAACTCCGCCAGCCAAGCATCGATTGAGCGATTGCGTTCTTCCATGGCGCTCGATTCCCCGGGGAGACCCTTTTGAATGAGTTCGGTCAAGTCGCTCAGCGCTTTCTTAAGTCGTTCCTCCAAGATGAACCTCCTCTTAGAAGCCGCGGCTTGACGAGTCATCAAGGAAAAGAAATAATCAGTGCCACCGTTAGAAAACATTTGCCGGAACGACTCTGCGCTATCGCCGAATCTGGCTCCGAATGCTGGGTCGTTCAAAATAGACTCTAGAGCCGTCTGCTGTTCTGTATCAGTGCCTTGAATGGTGCATTCATTGAATTGTGGGTAGTTTGTCGCAACGGAATTGACGATCTTTGGATCCGCGAGCCATCCAAGCCCTTTGAGTTGTTCAAAACATGGCTGCAAACCCTGCCGGGTTCCCGACTGAATTACTTGGTTCACTAAGTTGGCGCAGAAGGTCATGACCAAGTTGATCGGCATAGGTTTTCCATCTGGCGGAGGAGTATGACCAAATGCCTCAAGCCAACTGCTGATACCTGCAACAAGCTGACGCGGCTGTGCCGGAAACTTACCAAGTCTCATAAGCAGAGAAAAGCCGTCGATATCACGTGCCCTAGCACGCGACACTACAATCGAGGCCGTCTTACCACGCTTTAGAACCTCCGTTAGCGCGATCCGAATATCAGCGCCGACTTTCTTGTCATCGTGCCTTTGTGCGCTACCATAATCGTTTGCCACGCCCGGGAAATCCATCAAATCAGCAGCACTAAAAAATGAGTCCAGAGTGGGCGCACGGCGAACCAAAATCGCACGATTCAGACTAAAGTGAAGTTCCCATACTAATCCTTGAGTCAAGCCAAAATCATCTTGCCCAGCGACCAAGGAATTACCCTCCCCTCCAACATCCAATACTACCGAGTCACCGCTGACGCGAAAACGGAGGGAGTTGACTGCAGCCGCAACTTCCGGATTATCAGCCGACTTTTTGAATGCATCGATATCTAACAAAAGTGCCGCGACCCGATAGGAACAGCGGATCACACGATCTCCCCACTGCGAAATCAGTGATTGTCGCTTTGCAGCGAGTCGACGATACGTGTCCGTGATGCTTTTCCAGCTGTCCCAGAGAAACTCGAACGCAAACGCTTCGGCTGTATCCACCGAAGCTTGAAACCAAGGTGTGTCTAACAATTGCGACCGAAGAATGCTGTTCCAATTGGACTTCAGTCCTGGGTAACGTGTAACAGTTTCGGACATCACTAGCAGATCGATCGTTTCGGCAAGGCTTTGGAGGAACTCGAAGCCTTCACGCGTTGGCGGCTTACTCGGTCCTGTGGGCTTCATTTTGTCGATTAACGACTTGAACGAATCACTATTCCAATTGGTAGGTTCACCCTTCTGGTCTTTCGGATCACATTCAGAAAGATATCCAACCGCCAGAGCATGAAGAATTTGCATGTTTGATGCTATGACGATTTCAACCGGATGCAGTGGGTCTGCCACTTGATCTTTGGCGGAAAACCTTGAAACACAACCCGACGCATCCGCTCCAAAATTGAAGGGATTTAAAACCGTCACTCTTGATGATTTATCCCGACCCACAACGAAACGTACAGGATCGCTTTGGTGCCAAGTCAACGCCGATTCCAAACCAAGATCATCGTCAGGCTTGTCGATGTATCCCGACAAAAGGGTTGATTTCCCTGTTTGTGATGGTCCCCACAGCGCCATGCAAGGCTTTGACGACCCTTCGGCGGCAACTAAAGACTGACTTAAATTTCTGCAGCGATAAACGCGATCAAGCCATGTTCCGCGTCGTAATTCATATCTTGGATCCGTTCTATTTGCACCATGTTCCCAATACCATTCGATGCAGGCATTCGCTTTTTCCAAGAGTTGCTGAGGTGTTGACATAACGATAAATTGAGTTAGTTGGCTTTAGCTCCGTGTAGCGCGAGTAGTTTTTGCACATCAGGAGCTAAAACTTCTCCGATCATTCTCAAGCGCCATACTCCTTGACGTTCGTAGATTTCTAAGATTGTTGAGCATTTGGAAGAGGCACACAGTGGATCCAAATCTTTAGACTCAACGATTACAGAGTCACCAGCGATTAGCCTGAAACCAATCAGTCCTGATCCTATTGGCAGGGCGGGATCAGCAGAAACGACAGAAACCTCTACACGTTTAATATTCTGAGGTAAAATACACGCACGAAATTGTATTGCTTGAACGTTATTAGCAGAAGTGATGTGCGATATTGCGCCGCAAGGACTTGAAGGAACTCGTGGCCCAACGCAATATTGGGATCCTGCGAGAATTTCCGTAGCCTCTAAACCCAAAGCAATTAGCTTTACTGTATCGGGAGTCATGGAAATCAACTCGATTTTGATTTGTGGATTTTGTGAAAAAACAGAGCTTAAATCGAAGCGCTCGCCTCTAATTAACTCCTTAATCTTTGGAGTATTGACGAATGGTGGAGGAGATGGAACCGGCAAGACAGGAGGAGAGTCTGTAGGTGGATTGGACAAGCTCAGTGGTTTCGCTATCTCAACAATAGCATTGTCAGCATCCGCCTGAGGTGGAGAAACATATGAATTTTTCGTGGATTCCGATAGACTAGTTGCTGGACTCTGATCCTGTGGGGTGGGCGCTTCTAATTCAAAATCTCCCCAATCGACATCCCATTCGATTGAATCTTTTTTAACGACTGACGAACCTGTAGTATCCATGTCTAATGATGTAAATTACCGATAAACCTAAGTGAATTTATATATTATAAATATGATCTTGGGTAACGTGCCGCGTTGCTAATTTTCTTCAATCTTAGGTCTAGCCAAGGACCATATAATACCGCTTGATAAAATTGATGCTACTATTGCCAAACTTACCGCATTAGGTAGATGAAAATGAAATGCGCTGCCGATCAGTTTAAATGCCACAAAAACTAACAATACCATAACGGCCCTTTCGAGAGCCCAGAATTTGTTTTGTGCTGCTATTAGTAGGAAATACAAGCTTCTCAAACCAGCGGCTGCCCACAAGCTCGATGTGATCATCAAATAAGGATCTTTTACGACGGCCACAATCACAGGCATGGAATCAAATGCGAAAATTACATCACATACCTCAATGCATACCAAGCAGAGGAACAAAGGAGTAACGCCATTGGTAAAAAATCGATGCGATTCGATTGATGGGTTCACTTTGGTGAATTTTTTCACCATGTTTACCGACCAATGGTTCGTGTAATCTTCTTCCTCGTCGTCATCTCCACCTTTCCACATTTTCCATACTGTCCACAGGACTACGAGAGCGAATCCCACTAGAACATATGGACTCAAGTTTACAATAAAGGCGCCCAACCCGAGGAATACGATCCTAAATAGAATGGCTCCTAATATTCCCCAATACAAAATCCGATGTTGAAGTGGTTGATTTTGAATACTGGTTAGTCCGAATGATTTAAAAATCAGGAAAAAAGCAAAAAGGTTGTCCACCGCCAGAGCTTTTTCCAAAACGTATCCAGTCACATATAGACTTCCTGCTTCCGCACCCTGACTCCAGTAGACATACGCTGCAAAGAGTAGCGCACATACCACCCATATCAATGACCATCCTGCAGCATCTTTTACAGTGATTGGCTTTTCTTTTTTGTGGGCACGCAAGTCGATCCATATCGCGATTAAAAACGGTATCAGGAATGCGCCTAATTGCTGAAGTGTCACATTGGCGAATGGCTCTATGGCCTTTTGAAGAAAATGACTCATATGGTTTTCTGTCTATTATTTGCTATTTTGATTCTCATTTCATTTGCTTGCCCAATCTTTTTTCTTTCCGATCTTCCATGCGGCAATGTGGCGAGGTTGCTCTCTCAACGTTTCTTCATTGATCTCATGCGTGCTGCAGAACCGCATTCCACCATCGGCAGGATTCTTGGTTGAAGGTAGTAATCTGTTTGTCAGAACAAGTGGCACGAATGGAATGTGACTAAAATAGTCACACCATCAAGAAAAAAGTAGGAAAAACTCTGTGGCACGGGTGATCCGGTGGGAAAAATGCGGTGCGAGTTATATTCGCCGTGATCGCAGTGCGGTATTTGATTTCTTGCAGAGCTGGAGCTCAGCGCTCCCGGGGAAGAGCGATCATCTTCCGCTGAGGCCGGAGATGGTCTGGAAGATGGAGGTGAAGATCAGATACATCATGCTGCCGATCAGGCCGGCCATGATGACGAGGATCACTGGGGTGACGAGGGCCATGAGGCGTTGCATGTCCTTGGCCATCTCGCGGTCGTAACGTTCCGCGGCGCGGCGCAGGGAGATGTCGATTTTACCGGTCTGCTCGCCCACGGCCACCATGTCGATGAGCAGTGGCGGAAAAGCTCCGGCGCGGGTCATGGCCTTGGTGAACGAGCGGCCATCGCCGACTTGGGCGATCACTTGGTCGAGCTGCTTGCGCATCACCAGATTCCCCGTGGCATCGCGCGCCAGCTCCAAGGAACGCAGCAGAGGTAGGCCGTTGCCGACGAGGTTGGCCATGGTTTCCAGAAACTGCACGTAGAAGCGGCTGGAGATGAGTTTGCCGAAGAGTGGCATGTTGAGTTTGATCCCATCCCAGGCGTATTTGTTCTCGGGATTGTCTTTCCAGGCTTTGAAAAAGATCGCGGCGGCGACGAGCACAAGCGCGATAACGTGCCACCACTCCTTGAGGAAATCCGAGGCACCGATCATGATGGCGGCGCCGAGAGGAACTTTCGCGCCGGGCGTACTTTGGATCAGCGAGGTGAGCTGCGGAATGAGTGTGGTGACCAGCAGAATGGAAACGCCGATGCAGGAAAGCACGAGGAACGACGGATAAATCAGCGCGAGGATGAACTTCGATTGCAACTCCTGCAGGGTCTTGAGGTAGTGGGCCTGACGGCGCAGAATCGTATCGAGCGCACCGGAGGCTTCACCGGCGGCGGCGAGGCTGCAATAGAGTTGATCAAAGCCGGCACTGGTGCGGCGCAGGGCGTTGGAAAAATTCATGCCATCCCGCACATCCTGACGCAGTCGCTGGGCGATTGCTTTCAGATTGCCCAGTTCCTGACGGTTTTCCATGGCGAGCAAGGCGGGCTCGAGCTGGAGACCGCCGCCTAACATATCGGACAGCTCCTCGGTGAACATCACCACCTCGGCGCGTTTCATTTTTAGCAGGCCATCGGACTTTTCGGCAGGCTTGGCTTTTTCGCCATCGGCTGGCTTGGGAGCCGGTTTGGCAGTTGGCTTAGCCGCGGCTTTGTTCGGTTTGGAGGAACCGCTTGTGGCGGAAATTTCCTTGATCGATACAGGTTGCAGGCCTTTGCGATCGAGCAAACGCAGGGCTTCCGTGCGATCGGCGGCGTCGATTTCGCCTTGGCTAACGGAGCCCTTGCTGTTGAGCGCTTTGTAGGTAAAAACTGCCATGACTGGATTTCGTTAGGCCTCATCACCGCCGATGTCGGTGGCGGTGACGGAAATGATTTCCTCGATGGTGGTGAGTCCCTGCATGACCTTGTGCCAACCGTAGATGCGCATGGGAACGTAGCCATCCTTGAGCGCCTGGGCGCGGATCTCGGCGGCGGGGGCCTGGTGGGTCACCATTTCCTGGATTTGCGGTGAGATCAGCGCAGCTTCATAAATGGCAAGACGACCGGAGAAGCCGGTATTGCGGCAGCGGTCGCAACCGCGCGGGCTGTAGGCTTGGCCGACGATGTCGTGCGGGATGCCGAATTCCTCGCGCATCTGGAACGTAACCTCACGCGGGACCTTGCAATGCGGGCAGAGGCGACGCACGAGACGTTGGGCGAGGAAGGCGCGCACGGCGGCAGCAACAAGGAAAGGCTCCACGCCCATATCGATGAGACGGCTGAGACCGCCGAGGGCATCGTTGGTGTGCAGAGTGGAAAACACCAAGTGACCGGTGAGCGAGGCGCGGATGGCGATTTCCGCTGTTTCCAGGTCGCGAATCTCCCCGATCATCACGATGTTCGGGTCGGCACGGAGAATCGAGCGCAGGGCGGTGGCGAAGGTCAGGCCGATCTCGGATTTCACCGCGATCTGCATCACGCCGGGAAGCTTGTTTTCCACGGGGTCTTCGACCGTCACGATGCGGCGGTCCGGGTGGTTCACCTCGGTAAGGAAACTGTAGAGGCTGGTGGATTTGCCCGAACCGGTGGGTCCGGTGATCAGGATGATGCCGTTGGAAAGGTGCAGCAGGGACTCGATGCGCTTGCGCACAAACGACTCCATGCCGAGTTTATCGAGCGAGAATTTTTCCTGGTTGAGCAAACGCAGCGAGACGCTCTCGCCCTCCACGGTGGGGACGGTGGCAACGCGGACGTCGATGGTCTGTCCCTCGAATTGCAGGTTGATACGACCGTCCTGCGGCATGCGGCGCTCGGCGATATCGAGGCGCGACATGATCTTCAAACGGGCGATCACCGAGCTTTGCAAGGCTTTGATGTTTTCCGGCACAGTGACCTCGACGAGCTTGCCGTCGATGCGGTAACGGATGCGGAGGTTGGTGCTGAGGGGCTCGACGTGGATATCCGTCGCGCGTTGTTCCAGCGACTCGCGGATGATCTGGTTGACGAATTTCACCACGCTGGCTTCCTCGTCGTCGTTGTCATCGATCACGTTGGCTTCGTCGTGACTTTCCAAGCGTTCGTAGTCCAGATCGCGGCCTTCGAGGATTTGTTCGAAGGTATCGGCACCCACACCGTAAAGGCGGCGTAGCGATTCGTGAATGCGGCGGCGCGAGGCCATGCACCAGTCGATGGGCACGTCGAGCGCCTGTGAGGCGGCTTGGCGAGCGACAAGATTGAAGGGATCGAAGGTAGCGAGCTTGAGACATTTTTTCTCGCCTTCCTCGATGATGGCGATGGGCAGAAGCCGGTGCCGCAGGGCGATGCGTGGACCGCAAAGATCGCGCAGGGGCAGCGGTTGCTCCACGGCGGGAATGGTATCCAACCACTCCATGCCGATGTCGTGGGCCAGCTCACGCAAGTATCTTTCCTCATCGACCACATTGGCATCGAGAATGTCATCCAGAGGAGAACGCTGGCGCAGCGAAGAAGCCTCGATGACTTTTTCCAAATTCTCCAAGTCCTCGCAACCGGAGCGGCGAGCGGGGTCGATCAATAATTCCATCATGGTGACAAGACTCTTCTGCTACAAAAACCGCGGGTTGGCAAACTTGTCTTGGAAAAGTTTTCCGCACTTCCTTCATCCTCTTAGCACGAGCACAAAAAAACCACACTTCCGGAGAAGTGTGGTGAAAAAAATCTTACGTGCGAGGGAATCAACCCCAGTCGCCGCCGCCGCCACCGTAGCCGCCGCCACCGCGACGATCGCCACCGTAGCCGCCGCCACCACGACGGTCTCCACCGCCTTTGTAGCCGCCACCGCCGCCACCTTTGTAGCCGCCACCGCCGCCGCCTTTGTAGCCGCCACCGCCGCCGCCTTTGTAGCCGCCGCCGCCACCACCTTTGTAGCCACCGCCGCCACCGCCACCTGCACGAGGCTCACGGGCTTCTGCGGCATTGATGCGCAGAGCGCGGCCTTGGTAGTCTTGGTCATTCAATGCAGCAATTGCCGCATTGGCTCCCGCCACTTCACCCATCGTAACAAACGCAAAGCCACGAGGGCGGCCTGTTTCACGATCGGTGACGATTTTCACGCGTTCCACCGTACCGTAGGGACTGAAGAGCTCGGTGATCTCATCTTCAGTAGCGGAGAAGGGCAGATTGCCCACATAGATATCCATAATCGTAACTGTAATAAAAACGCTGTTTTCATGAACGCCAACCAAGCCAACAGCAATAGACTCGGGCGACGACCACGACAATAATGCCGTGGGACACCTAAGCCTTAGGAGAAAATCGCACGTTTCACAAGAAAAAAAGTAACGCAGGGCAAATAACTCGATGAGACCGCAGCGGCGCCTTCGCCTGAGATTGACTTGTGAGCTGGCGTTCGCATCGAATAAATCGTTGAAAGTTGCGTCAGAAAGTCGTTATTTGATTTCATGCACTCACCATTCTTGACATCGATTCGTTGCTGCGGGCTGCTGTGGATGGCAACACTGACGCTCTTGCAGGCGCAGGTTCGTTTGGACATGGACGCATTGGGGCAGAGTCTGGGAGGCTGGGACAAAAAAGGCACAAGAGCAGCGGATTACGAACTCTCCGGCAGCACCTACCGCACCTACAAACCGGAAATCACTCCCACGCCCGAGGGTGGGGTTTTTGTCTCGGTGCGCATCGATTATTGCCGTGGCATGTTTTCAAGCAATGATTACGCCACGCTGGAAATGACCTTTGATTCCAGAGGCACTCTTACCAGCACCCAGAGCAGCATCGCGATCCAGGGTCGAAAAATTACCAGCGATGTGATGCGCACCAGTCTCAAACTCGGAGAATCGCAAGGCGCGGTGGGCGCCGCCGTCAAAATGGGCGGTGATCTGGTGGCGGACCTGACGGAAAAACTATCGCGCGAAAATGTCGTAGAAGCCGGTCGTGTCACCTTCCCTGCAGCGGTGCGCCATAATTTCAACAAAGTTTTCCAAGCCGTAAGCTACACCACTCCCGTGCAAACGCCATTGACGCCGGAAACCTTACCTGCGGCCCCCGCTCCCGCACCGAGCCCGGCTCCCGCAAGCCCGAACACGCCGCAACCCGAGGAGAAAAAATAGGCCTGCGATCACCGCTGAGGCGCGACAGATCCCGCATTCTCCTCATTTCCTGTTTGGCAGACAAGGCATCCGCATGTAGTCTCGCCACCACACACTGTTCCTTCCATGAGTCACTATCACATCATCGGCCAAGATCGCATCCCCAGCGGCGGGATTCTCGTGATTCCGGGGCGAGTGTCGCGCGCGGAGATCACGGTATTTCGTAAGTTGTTTTCCGGACGACCCATCACTTGGTTGGTCGAGGAAAACGCAGTAATTGCGGATGAAATCAAGTCGTTGATCCAGCAGGACCAGGGGGCGATGTTCGGTGTGGATGACGATTGGGCCTTGGTGGGTGAGCAGTTAAAATCGTATTTTGCCAAACAAGGAGTGATTGTGTTTTTACCCGGTCAGTCCGTCACCCGCGCCGCCGTGCCCTGCCACATACCGTCAGGAGTGTTGCGTGCCTTATGCGGATTCGGACTTCCGGTCCTACCTGTGGCTGTCGATATGCCACGCGAAGGAGGATTTTTGATCGAAAAGTCGACCCAACAACCCGAAGGCGTCATGGCGGTGGGGCAACCCATCGAAGCTGGCCAAGCAACTGTCGCGCAGTTTCAGGAGCGACTGCTCGCAGCCGCCGAAGAAGCGTTTTCCCAACGTGGATTTCTCAAACAAAGCCTCGGCATGGTCTTGCTGAAGGGCTTGAAAAAATATGCCACGCAGGCGAAAATTCACGACGGGACGGATGACTCTTCCTTGACCTTCGACAAGGTTCTGGCATCCGCGATTGTATTATCGAAGGTGATTCGTTACGAAACGGATCAGCCGCGCGTGGGCATCGTGCTGCCTCCCGGCAAAGCGGGATTGATCGCCAACCTCGCCGTGGTTTTTGCGGGAAAAGTTCCGGTCAATCTGAACTTCACCGCCAGCCAGGAAGCCGTGCGCTCGGCGATGCGGCAGGCCGATCTTGATCGTGTGATCACTGTCGATCCATTTGTACGGAAGTTTCCTGCATTCCCTTGGCCGCCGAACCGCGACCTGATTCTGATTGAGCGCATCCTGCCGAGTTTGAAGAAAAAAATTGGCTGGTGGCTGGTATTGTCAAAGATTCTTCCCACGTCCGTGTTGGCCTCGCACTTGGGCATAGCACAGAAGAAGCCCACAGAAGAAGCCGTTCTACTCTTCACCTCGGGATCTTCCGGCGAGCCGAAAGGTGTTTCGCTCACCCATCGCAACGTGCTCGCGAATGAATTGCAATTTCACTCGCGTCTCGATTGCCAACCGGGGGCGAAAATTTTCGGTTGCCTGCCCTTGTTCCACTCGTTCGGCTGTACTGCCACTCTTTGGTATCCGGTGATTGGCGGTTTGAACTTGGTAACGTATCCTAGCCCTGCCGAAAGCAAGCGCATTGCGGAGCTGATCCATCAGCAGAAAGTTCAGATTTTCTTGTCCACTCCCACCTTTCTGCGCGGCTACATGAAACGCGTGGATCCGGAGCAACTCGCCTCATTGCAATTGGTCGTAACCGGCGCGGAAAAATTACCCGAGTCTTTCGCTCAAGCGTTCGAGGAAAAATTCGGTATCCGGCCGCACGAAGGATATGGACTCACGGAGACCTCACCCGCCACGAACCTCAACCTGCCGGATCTTCCCAGCCCGCGGGGCATGCCCGTCATTCCATCGGCACGCAGCGGATCCGTTGGCGCCATGCTGCCGGGTATCGCTGTGCGCATCACCCATCCCGCCACCGAAAAACCGATCCATGTCGATCAACAAGGTCTGATCTGGCTCAAGGGCGCCAACGTGTTCGGCGGTTATCTGAACAACCCGAAAAAATCCGCCGAGGTGCTGCACGACGGCTGGTTCCTCACCGGCGACGTCGGTCGCATGGATGACGATGGATTTTTGTACATTGAGGGACGCATCTCACGCTTTTCGAAAATCGGCGGCGAAATGGTACCGCATGAGACTCTCGAAGCTGAAGTGACCAAGGCACTGGGCCTGGATCAGGAGAGCGAACGAAAAATCGCCATCGTCGGTGTGCCGGATGCGCAAAAAGGCGAAGCCATCGTACTATTGTCCACTGTCGCCGGACTGGCGCTTGAGCAAGAATGCATCGATCTCCGCTACAAACTCATGGATGCAGGCATTCCCTCCCTGTGGTGCCCCAAGCGCATCATACCAGTATCGGACATTCCCATCCTCGCCTCCGGGAAACTCGATATCAAAGGCTGCTCCGAACTTGCCACCAACGGCGGGTGATTGTGTTAGACGAGGATTTTTTGCATGACATTCCCGGAGCACGACGTATGAAAAGGCATGCTCCGCACCTTATTTGCCTGCTGCCTCGTCGTCTTGCCACTCGCCGCCGCCGATCGCCCGAACATCCTGTTTTTGTTTTCGGATGACCACGCGCTCGCAGCCATTTCCGCCTATGGCGGTCGCTACGCCGATGTCGCCCCCACACCGAACATCGATCGAATCAGCAAGGAGGGAGCGCTGTTCCGCCGTTCCTTTTGCGCCAACTCCATCTGCGGACCGTCGCGCGCCTGCATCATCAGCGGCAAGCATTCACACAAAAACGGATACCTCAGCAATGACTTCGATACCTTCGATGGCAACCAGGTGACCCTGCCGAAATTGTTGCAGGGTGCCGGCTACCAAACCGCCCTTATTGGCAAATGGCACCTCATCAGCGAGCCGCAGGGTTTCGACCACTGGAACATTCTGCCGGGTCAAGGAAACTACTACAATCCGCAGTTCATCAGCGCCCAGGGCACCAAGCGCCATGAAGGTTACTGCACCGACCTCATCACCGATTTTTCTCTCGAATGGCTGAAAAAAGGTCGCGATCCGAAAAAACCATTCCTGCTCATGTGCCAGCATAAGGCGCCGCACCGCAACTGGGCGCCAGCCCTGCGCCACATCGACGGCTACAAAGGCAAAACACTGCCACAGCCTGAAACTTTGTTTGATAACTACGATCACCGTAGTAATTCGCTCAAACTCCAGCAAATGAGTGTGGCCAAGGATTTTTCCTGGGGGCACGACATGAAATTCCATGGGAAAAACGAATTCCCGGCGCACTTCACCGCACTATCAAACAACGAGTATGAGCGCATGAATGATCAGCAGAAAAAGGCCTGGGATGCGGTATATGAACCAGAAAACCGGGAATTTCTCGAGCAAATGCGCGCTGGCAAACTTACCGAAAAACAAATCACGGAGTGGAAATTTCAGCGCTACATCAAGGACTATCTGCTCACGGTGAAGGCCGTCGATGAATCGGTGGGACGCATTTTGGAGTATCTGGAAACATCAGGGCTAGCGAAAAACACGATTGTCATTTACTCGGCGGACCAAGGTTTTTATCTGGGCGAGCACGGATGGTATGACAAGCGCTGGATGTTTGAGGAATCACTGGCCATGCCATTCATCGTCCGTTGGCCCGGAGTGGTCAAAGCCGGTAGTAAGCCGGAATCCATGATCCAGAACATTGATTACGCACCCACCTTGCTCGAAGCCGCCGGCTTGCCTGTGCCCGCCGACATGCAGGGCAAAAGTTTCCTGCCGGTACTACAAGGCAAAAAGGACGAAACCGTGGACAGCATCTATTACGCCTACTACGGTGAAAACACCCACAGAGTCGCCCAACACGATGGCGTGCGCACCAGCACTCACAAGCTGATGCATTTCCCCGCAAGCAAGGAGTGGCAGTTGTTCGATCTGATCAAGGACCCGCAGGAAATGAAATCGGTCCACGATGACCCGGAATACGCCTCGGTATTGGCTTTCATGAAACAAGAGTATGCCAAAAAACGCGCGGAGTATGAGGTGAACGACGCCGCCGTGCCCAAGGACCGATTGAAGGAAGAATGGTGGGTCAAACGCCATCGCGAAAAAGTCCAGCAACTCAAAAAACAGGGCAATCCCGATCTGGTTTTCTTGGGCGACTCCATCACCCAAGGCTGGGAAGCGGCAGGCAAACCGGCCTTTGATGCCACCTTCGGCTCCTACCAAACCCTCAATCTCGGCTTTTCCGGCGACCGCACACAACACGTGTTGTGGCGTCTGTTCAATGGCGAATGGAATGGTCTGAAACCCAAAGCGGTGAATCTGCTGATCGGCACCAACAACACCGGTCACGTCAAACAAAACCCCGCCGAGACGGCCATGGGCATCAAGCTGATCATCGACTTCATCCGCGATCGCTCGCCCGAGACAAAAATCATCCTCAACGATGTCTTCCCGCGCTCCGCCAGCAAGGACGATGAAATGCGCAAACTGAACGACGAAGTCAATCGCCTCTGCGCCTCATACGTCGACAATCAACGCGTTTTCCGGCTCGATATGAGTCCTGATTTTCTTCAGCCCGACGGTACGCTCTCGAAAGATGTCATGCCCGATCTGCTCCATCTGAATGCCGCTAGTTACGAAAAGTGGGCCAAGGCCGTAGCAGCCAAACTCAAGGAACTCGGCGTGCAACCCTGATCCTGGACTGCGGGAAGCCGGATGATACGAACAAAGCATGTTTTGACAAATTCCTCTTGTTGAAAACTGCTATAGTTTGTAATACAATCTTCCCGACACATGAAAACGCTGATCCACGATGTCACCATCATTTCCCCTCGGCAACGTCTCGAGTCCTCCTCGATTCTCATCGAGAACGGCCGCATCGTGGCCGTAGGCGAAAATCATGAAAATGCCGGAGAACGGATTGATGGCCGTGGACTGATGGCGGTTCCGGGTTTGTTCGACATCCATTGCCACGGTGCCGATGGTGCGGACGTTTGTGATAATTCGTTGGAATCCGTGCGTCACATCGCGGGCAAAAAACTCGCCGAGGGTGTGACCACCTGGCTGCCCACCACATTGACACAGCCGAAGGAAACCTTGCGCGAGATTGTCAGCAAGGTGGCACTCTATCGGCAACAACAGGATCTCACGCGTTGCCCCGGTCTGCACATCGAGGGACCTTTCATCAATAAAGAAAAAGCCGGTGCCCAGAATCCGGAGTTTGTGCGCTTGCCGGACTGGGAGGAGTTGCGCGCCTTGCATGAGATCGCACCGGCAATGATCGTTTCTCTGGCACCGGAAATGCCAGGAGCCACCGCATTGATCGAAGCCGCCACCAAAGCGGGCATCGTCTGCTCGGCAGCCCACACTTCCGCCACCTACGAACAACTGGCGGCGGGCATCAGCGCAGGACTGAAGCATCTCACCCATTTCGGAAATGCGATGACACCTCTGCACCATCGGGAGATTGGTGTGGTGGGTGGTGGTCTCTATGACTCGCGTGTTCATCTGGAACTCATCTGCGATACCATCCACCTCTGCCCCGACATGCTGCGTTTGCTCTTCACCGTGGTGCCGATCGAACGTTTGTTGATGATCACCGATAGCGTCGCGGCTTCGTGGATCGGCAATGGCACCATGCAGTTGGGCGGACTGGACGTGGTGATTGAAAATCACGTGGCTCGTTTGAAAGTGGGTGGTGCACTCGCAGGATCCACGCTGCTAGCGAACGAGGGCCTGCGTCATGTGGTGGAAGTGACCGGAAAAAAACTCGAGGAGGTGATCCAAGCGACTTCATGGAATCAAGCGCAGTCGCTCGGCCTCGAAGGCTTCGGCAAGATCGAGCCCGGCTATCATGCCGATATCACCCTGCTCGACGCAAACTACCGCGTGGCGCGCACCATCGTCGCCGGTGAATCACGTTTTATCAGCGCATCGTGAGATTTCCGTCATGTGACGATTCCGTCACAGAAGCGCACTCGTTGTTTACGGCTGGCCTGCCAAGCTCGCATAGCCACGAGAAAGAACACGCATGCGCATTGACATCATTACCGACACTTTCGCTCCCGATATCAACGGCGTGGCGATGACTCTGGGACGGCTCAGCCAAGGATTGATCCGCGGCGGGCATCGTGTGACCGTCATTTGTTCCGGCGAGCAACCGACTTCGTCCACCACCATCGCGGCGATCACGCTGCCCGGATACAAGGAAGTGCGCATCGGTTTGCCCGGTCCCTTCAAGCTCCGCAAACGCTGGATGAAAAAACGTCCGGATGTCATCTATGTGGCCACCGAGAGCCCCCTGGGTGTTTCCGCCGTGAGCGTGGCCTGTGGTCTGGGCATTCCCGTCACCACCGGGTTTCACACGAATTTTCACGAATACATGGAGCAATACAAACTCAAGGCGCTGCAACCTGCGGCCATGAGTTACCTGCGCCACATCCACCGCCGGGCACACGCGACCATGGCACCCAGCCGGGAGGTGATCGACATGTTGCGACGCGAGGGCATCGAACACGCCCATTTGTTAGGCCGCGGCGTCGATACGCAATTGTTTTCGCCCGTTCGCAGGGATCCGGCATTACGCGCCACCTGGGGTGCTGACAGCGAGTCGTTGGTTTATCTGATCGTCGGACGGGTGGCCGCGGAAAAAAACATCCCGCTGGCGATGCGGGCGTTTGAGAAACTGCATGCCACCCAACCACAAGCGCATTTTGTGGTGGTGGGCGATGGTCCTTTGCGAGAGAGTTGGCAGAAAGCCCAACCATGGGTGCACTTTGCCGGAATGCAGCGCGATGAGGACCTGGCACGCCACTACGCATCGGCGGATGTACTGCTTTTTCCCAGCGAGACGGAAACATTCGGCAACGTCGTGCTGGAAGGCATGGCCAGCGGTCTTGCGGTGATCGCCTACGATTACGCGGCGGCAGCCCATCACATCCGACACGAACAAAATGGACTCAAAGCTCCCAAGGGAGATGAGGCCGCATGGATCGATCTGGTGGTAACTTGCGCGAATCGCCCATCGCTCACCATGCTACGCGATGCGGCGCGACAAACGGCTATTCCGCTTTCCTGGGACCAAATCGTTGCGCGGTTCGAAGCCATTCTCGCAACCACGGCACGCACGCGACAGCCCATGCTCGACCCACAGGGCAAACGCTGCAAACCGGAAAAATTCACCTGCCGCACCGTTTTCATTTCGGATGTCCATCTGGGCACACCCGAATCCAAGGCGGATGAAGTCGTTTCCTTCCTCAAACACCTTCAATGCGAAACGTTGGTCCTCAACGGCGACATCATTGATGGCTGGGCTTTGCGCCGCGGCACCCGTTGGCAAAATCGACACAGTCGTGTGATTCGAACCATTTTGAAAAAGATGGAAAAAGAAAACACTGCCGTCATTTACCTGCGCGGCAATCACGATGACATCCTCGAACGGTTTCTTCCTCTAGCTTTTGGTGGCATTCGCATTGTCAAAGAGCACATCCATCAGAGTCCGCGGGGTAAGCGCTACTTGGTGATTCACGGCGATGGTTTTGACAGCGTGGCCACCAATCACCGCTGGCTGGCCATGCTCGGAGCATTCGGCTATGATAGCTTGCTGGCGATCAATCGTGTATACAACAAATGGCGCGCGCTGCTGGGCAAGGAATACTACTCCGTCAGCAAAGCCATCAAAAACAAGGTTAAGGGAGCGGTCTCGTTTGTGGACAAATACGAAATCCAATTACAAAAACTCGCTCATCAACGCGAGTGCCAGGGTATCATTTGCGGACACATCCACACACCGGCAGACAAACAAATCAACGACATCCATTACCTGAATTCCGGCGACTGGGTGGAAAGTCTGAGCGCGATCATCGAACACCACGACGGCCGCATGGAGCTCATTACCTATCAGGCATTCATGCATCGCGTGGCAGAGGGAATGCAGGATAATCTCCCGGCTTTGATGGAGTCAGCCGAAATTTCCGCATGACGGCCCGATGTCATGAACGATGAAAATTTCCGCGCCTTTTCCCGTATAGAAAGTTGCGCGCCCTCGCTGATGCTTCATGTCGATCCTCTCTGCCATCCGCGTCATCAAACCATACTCGATCATCGCACGATATTCTGTGGTGCGCATGGGTGGGATCTTGATGCCGCTTTTCTTCTCACTGCATGCGGATGAGCATTGGGCCTACCGCGTGCCACAGAGAGCCACCGGCCTCCCCGCTGATCAGCATCCCATCGACGCTCTGCTGGCAAAAACATGGCGGCAAGCTGGCATTGTTCCCGGAGAAATGGCGGCTCCACGGCAATGGGTGGAACGCGCGGCCCACACGGTCACGGGATTGCCTCCGACCATGGCGCAAATCGAGCGGATCGAAAAAAATCCCACGGAGGAAACATGGAAATTCCTTGTGGAGGAAATGCTCGCTTCTCCAGCGTACGGCGAGCGCTGGGCGCGGCACTGGATGGATGTGGCGCGTTATGCGGATACGCAAGGCTACAACTTTGATCGCGACAACCGCTATCCTTTTGCATACACCTACCGCGATTGGTTGATCCGTGCGTTTCAAAACGACATGCCCTATGATCAATTCATCCTACGGCAACTTGCCGCCGATCATCTGGGCTTGGGACCGGATCATCCCGATCTCGCCGCGCTGGGATTCCTCACCGTGGGGCCTAAACTCCTGCGCGAGGCGGATACGATTGATGACAAGGTAGACGTCATCACGCGCGGGTTGTTGTCCAGTACCGTCGCTTGTGCTCGCTGCCACAAGCACAAGAGCGATCCGATTGAGATGGAAGATTATTACTCGATCTACTCCATCATCCAGCATGCGAAAGAACCGGCAACACTTCCGGTCATCGGCAAACCATCGAACGACAAAGTGCACCGCGAATTTCTCGCAAAAATCGCCGCGTTTGAACAAAAAGATCGCAATGCCAGCCAAAGCATCATCGATCAGCTTCAGGCGCCGTCATCTCTGGCGTCCTATCTGGAAGCCGCGTGGCTGGCGGAGAAGGAAAACTGGTCGATGGAAAAAGCCACGAGCGAATCGTTCAAACGCGGCAATCTACGACCCAGAGCGGTGATGCAGTGGCGCAAGTTTTTCCAACAGAAGTTGCGCAAAGAACATCCCGATCCCGCGCTCGCCCCGTGGTGGGCGGAAATGCATGCCGCGGGTAATGAGGCTCAGAGACAGGCCATTGGCAAACGATGGGCTGATGCCTGGGCGGCAGCAGCTCCCGACTCTCCACTCGCTCTGCTCGCCAAGGATCCGCAATGCCCGCTTTCGTATGGCATCGAAAAAGTCGATGAGTTCATGCACCGCGAGGATCTGGAGAACAAAGCGAAGCGACTCGGGGAGCGGAAAAAACTCGAAGGCACGCATCCCGGTTCACCACCGCGCGCCATGAGTTTGGTGGATCTTCCCAAGATCGGCAAACCCCGCATCTTCAAACGCGGTAACCCCGATGACCCGGGTCCGGTGTTTGAGCGCGAATGGCTGAGTTTCCTCGGTGGCGGGAAATTTCCCGACAATCAAGCACCACGTCTGTGGTTGGCGAAAAAAATCGTCGATCCACAAAATCCACTCACAGCCCGCGTGATGGTCAATCGCGTGTGGGGTTGGCACTTCGGCGTGCCGCTCGCCGATCCCAGCGACTTCGGCCCGCAGGAAGCATCGCCACCTTTGTTGCATCTGTTAGATGAGCTGGCAGTGCGTTTTCAAGAACAGGGTTGGTCGCTCAAGGACCTTCACCGTTTCATTCTCACTTCCCGTGCGTACCGCTTGTCCGCGCAAAGTCGTGCGGAAAACGACCGCATCGATGAAGTGAACTCGTTGTTTTGGCGATGGAATCGCCGGCGCTCGGATTTCGAATCGATGCGCGATCGTTTGCTCTTCACCGCAGGTTCCCTGCAAGTTCCGTCAGTCGGAGGGCAGCCCGTGGCCCTTCAGGAGAAAGCAGCCGATCATCGCCGCAGCATCTATGGATTCATCGATCGTTACGCCCTGCCCACCACCATGGTTTCCTTCGATGTGCCGCATCCCGATCATCATGCGCCGAAGCGCGCCGAGACCACCGTGCCGCAGCAAGCGCTGTGGTTTCTCAATGATCCTCTCATTCTGCGGCAGTCCGCGCATTTGGCAAAGCATCCGGAATTTCAGTCCTTGCCAAGCCCCTCCGACCGCGTCGATTGGCTCTATCAACGCATCTACCAGCGCCTGCCTCGAGCACAGGAAAAACAGAGGATCATCGATTGGGTCGCCGCCGCGCAGCCCGCCGATTACCAACCGCGCCTGTCCGGCACCTGGCGCGCACTTTATGCCACGGATCAAGGAAAAGACACGTCATACGCGCAAGCATTCCCGATGTTTCGCGATGGCGTGTGGAAGACCGGCCAGGATCTCGCGCATGCTCCCGTGCCTTACCTCCACGCGGGTCCCAAGGGTGGCCATGTGGGATACCGGCATCTGCTGATCCTCCGCTGGGTCGCCGTCGGGTCGGGTGAGGTCCGTTTGAATGGACATCTCCGCCGCACCCAACAAGGCGGCAAGGATCTGGCATGGTTCCTTTCGTCCACTGCCGCTATGATCGAGCAAAACGGCATCCTTGCGGTAAACGGTCAATCATCACTCACCTCCCATTGGATTTCGGTGAAACCCGGAGACGTCATCGACTTCGTGCTGCATGCCCCGCAGGGCGATGTCTGCGGTGGCGTCGCATGGGATCTGGCGATCGAAGGCTCTGAGGAAAAAGGCGGAAAGATCCGGCAGATTTCCGATTGGGAAAAAGATTTTGCACAAACCAACGCGCCCCTTCCCACGGCCACGGTCGGTGACCCATGGGCCGATGTGATCCAACTGTTGTGGTCTTCTAACGAATTTCATTTCATCGAATAACGCCTCATGCACCATCCGTTCACAGCGAATGATTTTGTCCTTGATCGCCGCGACTTTCTCCGCCGCTGCGGCATGGGTTTCGGCAGCTTGGCGCTGACAGGATTGCTGGAAAATGCCCATGGCGCTCCGATGATTACGCCCGCACCGCACTTCGCGCCCAAGGCAAAACGGGTCGTGCACCTGTTCATGAACGGCGGCCCCTCGCAGGTCGATACCTTCGATCCCAAGCCCCAGTTGCAGGCCCGTCATGGTCAGGCGATTCCGTTGGAGGGATTCAAGACCGAGCGCCCTACCGGCACGGCCTTGCGCTCGCCCTTTTCCTTCGCGCAATATGGCGAATGCGGACTGTCCGTCAGCGAACTTTTCCGCCACACCGCCCAGCATGCCGATGACTTGTGCGTGATCCGCTCGATGACCGCCGACGTGCCGAACCATGAGCCATCGCTGATGCTGATGAATTGCGGCGAAGGACGCCTGCCGCGACCATCGATGGGATCATGGGTCACCTACGGTCTTGGCAGCGAGAATGAAAACCTGCCTGCCTATGTGTCGCTGTGTCCCGGCGGCATGCCGATCAAACGCTCGGAAAACTGGCGCTCGGCGTTTTTGCCCGGAAAATTCCAAGGCACCTATCTCGATACCTCGATCCAGGAAGTGAACCAGATGATCGAAAATTTGCGCAACTCCCTCGCCCGCGATTCCCGGCAGGCGGCGCAATTGGAACTACTGCGCCAGCTCAATGAAGACCACCTCCGCAGCCATCAGCATGACCCGCAACTGGAAGCCCGCATCCGCAGCTTTGAGCTCGCCTATCGCATGCAGAGCGAAGCCTCGGATGCTTTTGACGTGACGAAGGAACCACAAGCGATTCGCGACCTCTACGGCCCCGGTGATTTCGCCCGACAATGCCTCATGGCGCGCCGCTTGCTCGAGCGCGGCGTGCGTTTCATCCAACTCTGGCATGGCAAAGGCCAACCATGGGATTCCCACGACAACATTGAGGACCATCGACGTCTCGCGCGCGAGTGCGATCAGGCCATTGGCGCTTTTCTCACCGACTTGAAACAACGCGGTTTGCTTGATGAAACGTTGGTCTTGTGGGGTGGGGAATTCGGTCGCACGCCTGTTGTGGAAATGCCTCAAGCGGGAGCGAACCAAGGCGTCATGAAAGGCCGCGACCACAATCATTACGGCTTCACCGTGTGGATGGCGGGCGGCGGTGTGAAAGGCGGCTACACACACGGTGCCACCGATGACTTCGGCTTCGCAGCGGTGAAGGACAAGGTCCACGTCCATGATCTCCACGCCACCATGCTGCATTTGTTAGGCCTGAATCACGAGAAACTGACCCATCGCTATTCCGGCCGAGACTTCCGGCCCACGGATGTGCATGGAAACATCGTGCAGCAGATCCTGGCGTGAAAGGCATGCTGCGAAAATGATCTCAATCGATTTGAGCTTTTGTATGCGGATTTTCGGCAAACGGTCTTGAGTTGAAAAAGTCGCAGAAGCGCGATGTGGGCGCGCTTTACGATTTGTGAATCAGATCGCCTTCAACATACTGATGAATCAGGCCTGAAATCAAAGACTGGTAGGGAATTCCCTTAGCGGCCGCAACGCGTTGAATTCCCGCCATGTCCCGCTCGGACAACCGTATGTTGATACGGCGATCTTTGCGGAAAGTTTTCTCCGCTGCTGAACGCAAGTTGCCCAACAATTTTTTGCTTGGCTTGGTAAGCGAGAGTTCATCGTTTTCCAAGAGCGCTTCAATTTCTCTTTCTTCTTTATTCAGTTTCATTCTCGATTTCCTCCAAATACATTTTTGTTGCTTTGCGACTGGGAATGATGGTGACAAGCCAAATGAAGTCACCACGCACTTCAAATGGAACAATATAGATGTAATGATCCATTATCACAAAAAAAAGCTTCTGTCCCGGATACTTTTTCTGATTGGGGTGCTCCGCCACCCGCCAAACATCACCTTTGCCAAGGTGAACGACAACCGACTCAAAACACACGTCACGCGTGACTTTGAGAAAATCGTTCTTCTTGGAATCCCAATCATATTCCACACCAATAGTATGCCGAAAAGGCACACACTACGCAAGTGGTTTTTGCAACAAAACGATACACCCGTGGTTTTTTCCGGAGCTCATCACGAAGCCTCGACTTGTGGCGTCATGGCGTTTACAGTCACGTGGCTGACAGAAAACCCCGGGCTCGTTCCGCACAAACTTGAACGAGTTGCCGGTTTCCTGTCGTTAAGCTCTTTGCACGCTATGATACGATTTTTCTGCTCATTTCTCTTTGGTTCATCGCTCGCATTCGCCCAGTTCGAGAATGTGACAGACGACTTGCAAGCGGATGAATCGTCAAAGTCCTCTCTCGTCAGCGAAGCGAAGTCGGTTGCCCCGGGCCAGACCTTTTCCGTTGCGATCGCGTTGTCTCATCCACAGGGCTGGCACTCGTACTATCGCAATCCCGGAGGCATTGAGGAAAGCCCATCAGTCACCTGGAAACTGCCGCCGGGGTTTTCCGCGGGACCCATCCAATGGCCTGCTCCTCACGTGACCGAGCCCGCCTTCCAACTGGATGAAACCCAACCGGAAAAGTCCTACACCTATGCCGACGACCAGGCGTTTCTGATCACGGAGATCACCGTGCCAAGCGACGCATCACTGATCGGCACCAGCATCACGATCCAAGCCGATGCCAAATGGCAAATCTGCAAAGATTCCTGCAAAAATGAAAAGGCCAGCCTGACGATCACTTTGCCCGTGACGACCAAGGGCGAAGCCGATAGCGCCCAACAAGCGGCTTTTGCCAAGGCCCGTGCCAGCCAGGCACAACCATCCGATCTCGCCTTCACCGCCATCCGCAACGGTGCCGACCTGCAACTGCGCATTCGCGGTGCCAAGCAGATGGACAAGGCGCATTTCATCGCCGACCAAAACTTGATCACGCCTCTTTCCTCGATGCAAGCGCGCGCCGAGGGCGAGGAGTTAGTGATCGATCTGAAAACGCGCAAGGAATTGTTCAGCGGCACCAAAACCGATACGGCATCCTCGCTATCCGGCATCCTGCGTTTTTCCGATGCCAGCGGTGAAAAAGTCGTGGCTGTGCCAGTGACCGCCATCACCAAGGCTCCCACACCACCCTTGCCTTGGGCCAAGTTTTTTCCCGTTTTGTTAGGCATGTTCCTCGGCGGCTTAGTGCTGAACCTCATGCCCTGCGTGTTTCCGGTGATCGGCATCAAAATTCTCGGTTTCGTGCAACAGTCCGGTCAGGACAAACGCAAGATCATGCTGCACGGGCTGGCCTTCACTCTGGGCGTGTTGATCAGTTTTTGGGCCTTGAGCGGATTTCTTTACGCCGCGCGCCAGGCGGTGGGCGGTGAGGAATACGGCTGGGGCTACCAATTGCAAAACCCCTGGGTCGTTCTCGGCTTGATGATGCTGATGTTTGTGATGGCGCTCAATCTTTTCGGGGTGTTTGAAATGGGCACCTCGGCCACGGGCGTGGGCGGAAAGCTGCAAAGCAAACAAGGCATCGAAGGCTCGTTTTTCTCCGGTTTCCTCGCCACAGTGGTCGCAACCCCCTGTTCGGGACCCTTCCTCGGCGCTGCCATCGGCGCGGCGATCGCGCTGCCTCCCGTGCAGTTCTACACCGCCTTCACGGTGATGGCGCTGGGACTGGCGTTCCCCTACTTGCTGATGTCGGTTTTCCCGAAACTGGTGGACTATCTGCCCCGCCCCGGCGCGTGGATGGAGACCTTCAAACAAGGCATGTCCTTTCTGCTCTTCGCCACCACGGGCTATCTGCTGTGGGTCTACACGGGATTGATCGAGCTGGACAACATGCTCAACCCGGTCTTCGGCCTCGCGGCTGTCGCTCTGGCCTGCTGGATCTACGGTCGCTGGAACACGCATGCCAAGACAGCGCGCGTGCGTCTCAGCGCCACCGCAATCGCCTTGCTACTGGCGGCCGGCGGCATCTACTATGCAGGTAGTATCAAAAAAGGCGTGGAATGGGAAACGTGGTCGCAGGAGCGCGTGGAGGAATTGTTGGAGGAAGGAAAACCGGTGTATGTCGATTTCACCGCCAAGTGGTGCCTGACCTGCCAGGTGAACAAACGCAATGCCTACAGCGAGGAAGTGATCGCGCTGATGAAGGAGCGGGGCGTGGTCGCACTGAAAGCGGATAAGACCAAACCGGATGCCGCTATCGAGGAGAAGCTCGGGGAACTCAACCGCACCGCCATTCCGGTGAATGTGTTGTATGTGCCGGACGAGGAACCCATCATCACACCCGAGCTTCTCTCATCGAAGTATCTGTTAGAGCTGTTCGGGGAACACACGCCCAAGCCTGGCAGCAAATGAACTCATGCGGGATTGAATGGCGGGATTGAATGAATTCCGCATATCCCGCGTCATAACGAGCGACCATGAACATCCATCGAATCCTGACAGTTACGGCCATGGCGCTGTTGTCTTCCTGCGAGCCCATCATTCAGGAAAGCGGCGATCCGTCCGTACATTACGGCGCCTACGACCGGAGCCAAGGTCCAACGACCGAACCAGGTGCCCCCTTGCCCCAAACGGAAACCCGCACGGATTATCCCTATGCGGAAAAAACCAGCACACCGGGCATCGTCATCAGCCCTCACGCCCCCTACAACGTGATGGACGTGAACGGATTGCGCCCCGGATCCTTGGCGCTGGATCAATCCACGAACAAAAAATTCCGCGTGCCCTGAGATCCGAAGGCTGTTTTTTCACAAGGCCGATGCCGACGCGGGGTCGAGATGGAAATGGGCATCCGGGTGGTTTTGCAGGAAGCTCGCACTGACCTCATCTGTGACCGGCTCGCGCAGGGCCCGCCGCACAATCGCCGCCTTGCCCTCGCCGAATGCCATCAAGGCGATCTTGCGTGCCGCGAGAATCGTGCCGCAGCCCATCGTGATCGCATGCGTTGGCACATGGGCGAGGTCCCCGAAGGCCGGTGCCGCATCCTGACGGGTGATTTCATCGAGATGAATGCGGCGCGTAATGCTATCCGCCGGCGAACCGGGTTCATTGAAACCGATGTGTCCTGTGCGACCGATGCCCAAAATCTGATAGTCGATGCCTCCCGCCACACGGATCGCGTCCTCATAGGCCTCGCAATGCGAAAGGATGTCCTCCGTTTTCACCTGCGATCCCGGCAAATGGATGTTGGCCGCCGGAATGTCGATGTGATCGAACAAATTCCTGTGCATGAAATTCCAGTATGACTCCGGATGGGTCGGCTCCAGACCCAGGTATTCATCCAGATTGAACGTGGTCACCTGACGGAAGGACAAACCTTCGACACGATGCAAACGCACCAATTCCTGATAGAGCGGAATCGGCGTCGCCCCCGTCGCCAGTCCCAACACCGCATGCGGCTTGTTGCGGATCAGCATGGCCATTTCCTGTGCAACCGTGCGAATCGCCGCCTCGCGACTGGAATGAAGGTGAAGTTGAATGCTCATGAGGATACGCCGCGGAGAGTGGCGTTTTTGTGACAAAGATCAAGACAGTTTTTCCACTGATGATTTCCGCGCAATCGGATCGGGAAGCCATTCGAAGCTCTTGGGATCTTGGACGGCTCCCTCACCTTCATGTGGTGATACACCACGATCGGATTCACAAAGAAAAGTTGTCAAGCTCTGCAGCAATCTGACAAATGAACACCTTCCGTCAAAAAAATGTGACCATGCAACCCCAGAGACCCTCACCACGGTAATGCGCAATTGACTTGCCGTGTTTCATCAATAGGGTCGCGGCATGTTGGTAAAGATTCGAGAATTCATCATCACTCTCAGCAACAAGATTGACGACATACTTCTTCGGCCTAGCGTCAAAGAAAAAAGAAAGTTAGACTCGCAACGGGCTATTAAAAAAGAAATACGATTATCCAAAGACTTGTCGAGAAATGAAGCAAGAAAATCTCAAATGAAGCCTGGAGAACAAATTGCTGGGCCGTCTCAAATGATTGAAGCGCAACCATTCATTCCCTCCTATCCGCCGCATCAACAGCCAGCGAGTATTGGGGTCTGGACTGGCGTGAAACTTGGCTGCGGAATGTTGATTGTTTTACCCATAATTTTGTTGTTAGCCGTTTTTTTGGTTTTGGCCCTTTTTGCGTGGCCAAGCATAAAAAAACAGAGGGAAAAGACGAAGCAAACTACAGAACATGTTTCTGATGCTCTATCGGATAAAGAAAAGGCCATTCTCTCAAATGCCGATCAGAACGGAGACGGTAAAATTACACGCGAGGAGTATTTTGCCGAAAAAGAAAGATTCGAAAAGGACGAATGACCGTAGGAGTTTCTTGCGCCTTTCGCCTTTCTGGCTTTACATGCATCGCTCGATGGGATTGTAATCTTGGTTCATGACCGCCAACATCCATACGGAATTTCACCGTTTTTTGCAACGCGAGGACAAAGAGCGGCTGCTCGGCCAGCGCGGCATGGTGATATGGCTCTGCGGCCTCTCCGGCTCAGGCAAATCCACCATCGCCAATGCCGCAGAGCGCTTGCTCCATCAACAAGGACGCGCAACAGCGATCCTCGATGGAGACAACATCCGCTCCGGACTCAACGCCAACCTCGGATTCTCGGATGATGACAGGCTCGAAAACGTTCGTCGCATCGCTGAAGTCGCCAAGTTGTTCGCATCTCAAGGCTTGATCACTTTCGTTTCCGCCATCACGCCGCGCGGAGAACTCCGCGACGTCGCACGTGGAATCCTGGGCAACGATTTTTTCGAAGTCTATGTGAAGGCCAGCTTCGAAGCTTGTGCCCAACGCGATGTGAAGGGTCTTTATGCCAAAGCGGCACGCGGTGAAATCCCCCACTTTACGGGAAAGGACAGCTCTTTTGAAGAACCCATGCAGGCTGATCTGGTTCTTGATAGTGAATTTCTGAGCCTGGAGGAATGCGTTGATGCCCTACTGCTAGCAACAGCGCGGCGACATGCTTGAGTTCAAATTCCAAATCATTAGTAAATTACACAACAAACTAATATTTTTTCTTGACGGGGAAAAAATCCTAGGCAAACTGCGCGGCACGCGGCAAAAGCTGCCGAAACTTTCTCCATCTCATCATGCCCAACTACCAACTCAGTCACCTCGATCAATTGGAAGCGGAAGCCATTTTTGTGCTACGCGAGACAGCTGCCCAATTCGAAAACCCGGCTCTGCTGTTTTCTGGCGGCAAAGATTCGATCGTGATGGCATGGCTCGCCCGCAAAGCCTTCTGGCCCGCGAAAATGCCTTTCCCTCTTGTCCACGTCGACACCGGTCACAATTTTCCCGAAACCATGACCTACCGCGATGAGTTCGTGGAAATGATCGGTGCACGCCTCGTCGTCGGCCTCGTCCAGGAATCGATCGATACCGGGCGCGTGGTTGAAGAAAAAGGCCCCAACGCCTCACGAAACAAACTCCAGACTGTCACTTTGCTCGATACCATTGAAAAGCATCAATACGACGCCTGCCTTGGCGGCGGCCGCCGTGACGAAGAAAAAGCCCGTGCCAAGGAGCGCTTTTTCTCCCACCGTGATGACTTCGGTCAATGGGATCCGAAAAACCAGCGCCCCGAGCTCTGGAACCTGTTCAACGGTCGCAAGAACCCCGGTGAGCACTTCCGTGTTTTCCCGCTCTCCAACTTCACCGAAATGGACATCTGGATGTATATTCAACGAGAAAACATCCCGCTTCCCTCCATTTACTTTTCTCACGAGCGCGAAATTTTCGAACGGAATGGTCAACTTCTCGCCGTCACCGATTTCCTTCAACCGCAAGCACACGAGCCTATCGAAAAACGCATCGTTCGCTTCCGCACCATCGGGGATGCCACCTGCACTGGGGCCGTAGAGTCTCGCGCTTCCAATCTCGATGAGGTCATCGCCGAAGTCGCCGCCGCCCGTCAAACCGAACGCGGCACCCGCGCCGATGACAAGCGCTCCGAAACCGCAATGGAAGACCGCAAGAAAGAAGGATACTTCTAAAAAACTGAAACAGGGAAAAGCTGAAAAGCTGAAATGTTGAAGTCAACAAACATATCATGAGAATCACTGCTGAACTGCGAAAGCGCTGTAAAAAATACGGCTCGATGGCGATCAGTAATTTCGTCTCACTGCCGAAAAACCGGGAAGAAGTTCGGATCATTGGACGCCAAATGATTCGCTCTGGAACATCCGTTGCCGCTCACCCCGCGCGCTCTCTGATGCCGAGTTCTGCTCAAAACTTGACCAACTTTTACAAGAGGCTGATGAATGCCAATTGTGGATCGAATACCTTCAACACGACTGTCAACTCAACAACGAAAACCTATCAGCAGCCCATCAAGAATCCGATGAACTCATCGCCATCTTCACCACCATGGTGCATAAAATGCGCAACAACATAAATTCATAATTTCTCACTCTTCTTTCAGCTTTTTCTCCCCTGCCTTTCATCTCAACCATTTCAGCTTTTCAGCTTTTCAACATTTTAGCTTTTTCTCCCATGGATTTACTACGTTTCACCACCGCCGGTTCCGTCGATGACGGCAAATCCACTCTCATTGGCCGCTTGCTCTATGATTCCAAATCCATTTTCGAGGATCAACTCGAAGCCGTGGAAGAATCTTCGCGCAAACGCGGCGATGAACATGTCAACCTCGCGCTCCTGACCGATGGCCTCAAAGCCGAGCGCGAACAAGGCATCACCATCGATGTGGCCTACCGTTACTTCGCCACACCGAAACGCAAGTTCATCATCGCCGATACACCGGGTCACATCCAATACACCCGCAACATGGTGACGGGAGCCTCCACCGCGAATCTCGCTATCATCCTGATTGATGCCCGCAAGGGAGTCATCGAACAAACCAAACGCCACAGTTTCATCGCCAACCTCCTGCGCATCCAACACCTGGTCGTCGCCATCAACAAAATGGACCTCGTCGATTATTCGGAGGAAGTCTACGACAAAATCGTCGAGGACTATCGCGCGATGGCCTCGCGCCTGGGTAACATCGTCGACATCACCTTCATTCCCATTTCCGCCTTGAATGGCGATAACGTCGTCGACAAATCGGATCACATGCCCTGGTATCAGGGACCTGCATTGCTCTATCATTTGGAGCATGTTTACATTGGTGGCGAGGAAAACCACGTCGATGCCCGTTTCCCGATCCAGTGGGTCATCCGCCCGATGAGCGATGACTGGCATGACTTCCGCGGCTACGCCGGTCGTGTCGCCGGCGGCGTGTTCAAGCCCGGTGACCGTGTCACAGCATTGCCTTCCGGATTTTCCACTCGCGTCAAAGCCATCCACTCACCTGATGGGGAAAAAGATGAAGCCTACGCTCCGCAATCGGTCTGCATTACGTTAGAGGATGAAATCGATATCTCCCGCGGTGACATGCTCGTCAAAGAAAACAATCCGCCGGAAGTTTCGCAAGACATCGAAGCGATGATTTGCTGGTTCTCCAGCAAGCCGATGCCGCATCGTGCGAAACTGGTGATCCGTCACACAACTCGTGAGACCAAGGCCGTCGTACAAGAAGTGAAATATCACGTTGATATCAACACTCTGCACAAGATCGAGGGCCTGCAAACCTTCGCCATGAACGACATCGGCCGCATCACCCTGCGCACCGCGGTGCCCTTGATTCATGACAGTTACAGCCGCAATCGCCAGACCGGCAGTTTCATCCTCATCGATCCCGGCACGAACGAAACGGTGGGTGCCGGTATGATTGTCTGAGTGGCGCGGCGCATCCAAGCGCCATGCCCATTCACACAAACCAGCGTCCGGAGCAAAAAATTCGGACGCATGTTTCATCATCATGTGGATCGCTCCTCTTCACCATAGGAGAAATCCGGATGTGTGTGATTTTACGAATGATGACTTTTACGAGTGATCATGAACGGCTCAGACCACCTTGCTGGGGTGGTGTGAGTGTTTGAGGAAAGGATCTCCCATGCGCGAGGCGCGCAGGAGTCCGAAGCGGCTAGCGGCAGAGAGCGATAGCGGACTGTAGCGCACGGAAACCGGGTTTTTCGCGCGGGGTGAATTCTTGACCGAGCCAGCCGTTATAGCCCATCTCATGAAGACAAGCGCAAATGGCTTTGTAGTTGAGTTCCTGGGTGTCATCCAGTTCGTGACGACCGGGAACGCCGGCGGTGTGAAAGTGGGAAATACGGTGATGATGCTTGCGGATGGTGGCAATCACATCACCTTCCATGATCTGCATGTGATAGATATCGTAAAGTAGGCGAAAATGCGGGGAGTCGATTTCATCGACCAAGGCCGCACCCCATTCGGTGCGATCGCACATGTAATCGGGGTGATCGACTTTGGAATTGAGCAACTCCATCACCAGGGTAATGCCGTGCTCCATAGCACATGGCAGAATGCGACGGATGCCGATGGCGCAATTTTTCAGGCCGGTGCGGTCATCCATACCATCGCGATTTCCGGAAAAGAGAATCAACTGCCTGATGCCCGCTGCGGCCACCTGCGGGATCATGTCGCGATAAAGTGCCTCTAACACATCGTGATGTTCCAGCCGATTGAAGGCCTTTTCGATGGTGCCGATACCCTCGGGGCTTTGCGGAAAAGTGGCAATGGCGCAGGTGAGTCCATGCCGCTGCAATACCGGCCAATCCGCTGGACCGGTAAGCTCGATGGACTCGTAACCCATGGCTTTCACTTCTTGGCACAATTCTTCCAGAGGCACTTCGCCGAAGCACCAACGACAAACGGAATGACGATATCCTGACATACAATGATTACAAAATGACTTCTCTGCCCTGCACTGCCACCTCGATGCGACCGTTGTGCTGTTGATCCAGCGCTTCTTTCAGCGCCTGTGAGGCGTTAGGTTCGCCGTGCACGAGGAAGACGCGTTCCTTCGAGCCGGTAATACGGGCAAAATACTCCATCAACTCCGAATGATCCGCGTGGCCGGAGAAACTGTCGATTTTTTCAATGTGGGCGCGCACTGGGTAACGATCCCCGAGAATGGGAACTTCCTTTTCGCCTTCACGAATTTTCCGGCCGAGGGTGTTTTCCGCACAATAACCGACAAAAAGAACCGTGTTTTTCGGATCTCCGATGCCATTTTTCAAATGATGCAGGATGCGTCCCGCCTCGCACATGCCGGAGGCAGCAATGATGATGGCGGTGCCTTGGAATTCGTTCAGCTCCTTCGAGGCCTTCACCGCGCGGATGAGCGTCAAGTTTTCAAAACCAAAAGGATTTTCGCGATCGAACAAATGCTCGTAGACCTTGTGATTGAATCCCTCGGGATGGAGGCGGAAAATTTCCGTAGCGCTGACGGCGAGGGGGCTGTCCACAAACACAGGCACGTCAGGAATCACTTTGCTTTCAAACAGCTTGTGCAACACGTAGAGGATTTGCTGCGTTCGCTCCACGGCGAATGCCGGAATGAAAATTTTCCCTTTGCGCTTGAGAGCCTCATTGATGACGGTGCCAATGTGAGCATCCACGCCGGCGGGGACCTCATGCTCGCGTCCGCCGTAAGTGCTCTCCATGATCAGAATATCGATATTTTCCGCGATGACCGGATCGTTCAGTAAATCGTTGTTGCCGCGACCGACATCGCCGGAGAAAAGCAGACGTTTGTGTTTGCCGTCCTCTTCATCGTCGATTTCTAACAAAACCTGCGCACTGCCGAGAATGTGGCCCGCATCGAGAAAGGTCAACTTCACGCCCGGAGCAATGAGCATGGGGCGCTCATAGTTGATGGTGACGAATTGACGCAAACAACGCTCGGCATCCTGCTCGGAATAGAGCGGCTCCACGGCTGGCAAGCCCTTGCGTTTGTTGTGCTTGTTGAGCCAATCGACATCGCTCTCTTGGATGCGCGCCGAATCAGCAAGCATAATTTGGCAAAGATCACGCGTCGCAAACGTGGAGAAGATATTGCCACGAAAACCTTTGCGGCAGAGGTTGGGCAAATTTCCTGCATGATCGATATGAGCATGAGAGAGCACCACGGTATCGATCTCACTCGGCTCGAAATAGGGGAAATTGCAATTGATATCGTAACTCTTGTCCCGATGCCCTTGATAAAGCCCGCAATCGAGCAGCATCGCCTGGCCATTGACATGCAGAAGATGCTGGGACCCGGTCGTGGTGCCAGCCGCACCGCAAAACGTAATTTTCATTCTCCACTTCTAATCGCGCTCCGATCGACTGACAAGAGACAAATGCGGAAGCCGCCCGTGATTGCAGTTTGTGATTGTATCAAACATCAAATTCGTTGATAAGCTCGGCCAAGCATGAAAGTTCTTGTCGTAGGTAAAGGTGGTCGTGAACACGCCTTAGTGCGGGCCTTGGCGGAATCGCCCACTCAACCGGAAATGTATTGTTTTCCGGGCAGTGATGCGATTTTTTCCGTGGCGCGCCCGGTTCCCGTAAAAACGCTCCATGAGCTGATTGACTGGATGAAGGAAAACTCCATCGACCTCTGCGTGGCGGGTGAAGAAAGTTACCTCGTAAAAGACGAAGGATTGGCAAATCTCTGTGAGAAAGCTGGGATTCCATGCTGGGGTCCGCACAAACAATCGGCGCAGCTCGAGGCGAGCAAAGAATTTTCCAAGGCCTTTCTCCTGCGTCACGGCATTCCCACCGCGATGGCGACAGTCGTGAATACACGCGATGAAGCGATGGCAGCGATTGCCGGCACATACCCGACGGTGTTGAAATTCGATGGTCTCGCCGCCGGCAAAGGTGTGGCCGTCTGCCCTGACGAAACCAGTGCCGAACGTTTCCTGCAAGAAGTGCTGGTTCAACAGCGTTTTGGTCCCGGGCGCCTTTTGGTGGAGGACTGCCTGACGGGGCCCGAGGTTTCGATCTTTGCGGCCATCGTCGATGACAGTCACATGATCTTCACACCGGCGCGCGATTACAAGCGTGCACTCGATGGCGATGAGGGACCAAACACCGGCGGCATGGGCGCGGTGGCGAGCCGGAAGTTGATCGACGCCGAAATGTTAGAGAAAATCCAACAAGAAATTGTCGAGCCCACGGTGCAAGGGCTTCGCAACGAAAATCTCCCCTATCGAGGATTCTTGTATTTCGGCCTGATGCTCACGCCGGAAGGACCCAAAGTGATTGAATACAACTGCCGTTTCGGTGATCCCGAGTGCCAAGCCGTGATGCCACTGGTGCGCGGGGATCTTGCGCAATTCTGCCTCGACGGAGCGCGCGGCGTGTTGCGTCCCGATCTGATCGATTTTTCCGAGGGCTGGAGTGTGGCGGTGATTTTGGCCTCCGCTGGTTATCCAGAAATTTCGCGCAACGGCGATGAAATCCGTGGCCTCGACGAAGTGAGCTCCGCCCGCGTCTATCATGCCGGCACCAAACAGCATCGAGACGGAACGTGGGTCACGCATGGCGGACGCGTGCTAGCAGTGGTGGCCACAGCCGATACCCGTGAACAGGCAGCGGCATTGGCGCATCGTGAGGCAGGCAAGGTGCAGTTTCCAGGAGCCCAGCGCCGTTCGGATATCGGTATCAAAAATTTCTAACATTTTCTACCATGAGTATTTCACGAACCGCCGAAGACATCGCCCATGCCATCGAATCGCTGGCCGCGCAGATTCGCACGCGCCATCCGCAAGATGAGCTGACCATCATCGGGATCCGAAGCCGCGGTGATGAAGTGGCAGAACGCCTCTGCACTTTATTGGCGGAGGAGGATCGCGAATTGAATTTCGGCACACTGGACATTTCACTCTATCGGGATGACTTTGAGCACCTGCGGGAAAACCCAAAATTGCAAGGCAGTGATATCGATTGCCCCATCGACAACGCTACGGTGATCCTGGTCGACGATGTGCTTTTCACCGGTAGGACCATCCGTGCGGCACTCGACGCGCTGTCGGATTACGGACGCCCCAGCAAAGTCGAATTGGCGGTATTGATCGACCGCGGGCACCGCGAAATGCCGATCCAAGCGGATTTTGTCGGGATTTCTCTCGCCACCGAACGTCTTGATCATGTATGGGTTTCCTTAGAGGGCACTGATGGTGAAGACAAGGTGCTCGTCACACCGCGCTCATGAGTTCGATTCCCCAGCGCAAGAAAACGCCGGAAGAGCTGGCCGCTCTTCGCGCTCAAGAATTCGCCAACCGTCCCACGCCTCCACCGGCCGCTGTTTCCCAAGCACCGGCCACTTTGCAAACGAATGTCGCGTCGCGACCACCACTTCCCGAGACACCTGTCGATTTTCTACCAGCCGTAGCAACCGAAGAACCCGTGCAACGCCTGCGCAAATCCGCGCCGCGCAAAAACGGTCAATTGCAAGTGTTTGATGGACTGCGACCCGCTGCAGCGAATGAGATCTTTCCCGCTGCCCAAGGGACCAACGCACAACTGCCGCGGCGCAAACACGATGACCTAGAACTCCAGGAATTGCGTCATCGCGGGCTCATGCAAACACGACCACCGGTGCAGCGCATCGTCGCCATGCAACTCCATCCGTTTTTTACCGGTTTGCTTTACTTGATCGCTATTGCCGTCGTCATATTCACCGTCCGCAACTGGAGTCATGAGGGACAGCAACGATTCTACAGCCCCGGAGCAGGATGCAGCCTCCTCTTGCTCACCAGCCTTTTTCTCTACTTCAAAAAACCCCGCGCACGTCATCATGCCGCCATCCTCAGCGGCATCTCGCTGGTGGTGCTCGGCTTCGTTATCCTTCTTACCCTGAAAAACCCGTATGCCCCGTAAGGACTTGTTGGACATCCATTCGCTGACAACGGAAGAGATCATCGCTCTTCTCGACCAAGCCGCGCCGTTTAAGGAAATTTTCACCCGCTCGGTGAAAAAAGTGCCCGCCCTCAAAGGCAAGGGCGTGCTCATGTTGTTCTATGAGCCCTCTACTCGAACCCATTCCTCATTCGAAGTCGCCGCCAAACGTTTGTCCGCGGATGTCACAAACTTTGATGTTCCCTCGTCCTCCATCACCAAAGGAGAATCGGTGAGAGAAACAATCGAAACACTTCAGGCCATGCGCACCGATTATATCATCGTGCGCCACAGCCGCTCCGGCCTACCCGCCGCGATCGCCAAAATGACCAACGCCAGCGTGATCAATGCGGGCGACGGCGCCCACGCCCATCCCACGCAAGCTTTACTGGATGCCTTCACACTGCGGGAAATCCATCCCGATCTGGGCGGCAAACGCGTGCTCATCATTGGTGACATTTTGCACAGCCGGGTCGCCCGCTCGACCACGGAAATTTTCCAACGTCTCGGCGTTGAAGTCGCCTGGCTCGCCCCCGGCTCGCTGCTACCCAGTCATTCACCTGCGGGAGTCACTTGCTTCAGCGATTATGAAACGGCGATGCGATGGAATCCTTGCGCGCTTTATCTGCTACGCGTGCAAATGGAACGACAGGACGTACAATATTTCCCCAGTCTTCGAGAATATCATCGCGTCTATGGAGTCACCGAGGAACGGCTCAAACGCATCGCCGATGCCGGAATTCACATCATGCATCCGGGACCCGTGAACCGCGGAGTGGAACTCTGCGACGCGGTGATGGACTACCCACGATCTCTCATCAACCAACAGGTCGAAAACGGCATCGCGGTACGGATGTCGGTATTGTATTCGCTCAAACCGGGAGACAACGCATGAGCATTCCTGTCTGGAATCATCCTCTTATTACTTTCTTGATCCTATGAATTCCCTTTTTCTCAAAAACTGCCTGATTGCTCATGAAGATTCGCCGAACCTCACCCCCGGCCATGTGTGGGTTGAGGATGGCATCATCAGGGCCGTGGGCATGGATGTGCCGCAACCTCCGCATGCTCGCGAAATTGATGCCGAGGGCCGCGTGCTACTACCCGCGATGTTCGATGCCCATGTGCACTTCCGTGAACCTGGCTTTGAGGGGAAAGAAACCATCGCCAGCGGTGCTCGCGCTGCCATCAATGGTGGAGTCACCGGCGTAGTGATGATGCCGAATACCTCGCCTGCACTCGACAACCCCGCCACCATCCGCTCCGTGCTCGATGCCGGAAAAACGACAGGAATTACCGTTCTCACCAGTGGTTGCATTACCAAAGGACGACAGGGCAAAGAACTGGCAGCGATCGATGGCATGCGCAAACTGGGCGTCACCATGCTCACAGATGATGGTGATTCCGTCGATGACCCTGCTGTTCTCTACCGCGCGATGCAATATGCCAAGGAGTTCGGTATGTTTTTTGCCAGTCATTGCGAAGTGCCCGAACTCGCCGGTCCACGGGCCCTCACTGAAGGACCTACGGCATTCCGACTCGGCATCAAAGGGTCGCCTCCCTGCGCGGAGGAAATCATCATTGATCGCGATATCCGTCTCGCTCATGCGACAGGTGCCCACATTCATATTCAACATGTATCCTCCGCCTTGGGCATGGAAACCATCCGTTGGTGGAAAGAACGTGGCGACGTCAAGGTAACGGCGGAAGTTGCTCCACACCACCTGATGTTCAGTGAGGACGATATCGGCGACTTCGACACACATTACAAAATGAATCCGCCGCTTCGCACCAAACGCGATAACGCCCTGTTGCTCGAAGGGCTGAAACAAGGGGTGTTCGATCTTATCGCCACCGATCACGCGCCGCACACGGCATTTGAAAAATCGCAGGATTTCGTTAGCGCGCCGAATGGCATCACCGGTTTGGAAACCGCCTTAATCAGTCTTTATCATTACTATGTTCGTAGTAATTCATTCGGCTGGGATCTAGTGGTCAAGCGCTACTCTGCCGAGCCCCGTCGCTTTATGGGTCTAGAACCCGTTCCAATTGAAAAGGGCAAATCCGCCGAGTTCGTGTTGTTCAATCCGTCCGCACAAACGACCTTCACCCGCGATTACATGCAATCACGTAGTGAAAACACCCCGTTTCTCGGTCAAACACTGCAAGGCAGCATTGATTTGGTAGTGAAAAACGGCCAAATTCTGCTTGAACGTTGAAAATTTTCGTTGTTTCGTCGAAAATTCCGCCGTTTCGTCGACTCGATGGATTGGTCGGTTGACGTTATTTGATGCACAAGTAAGCTCATCTCACCCCTCGGCTGTGTGTCGATAAGTCACCATTGCGTGAGCTTATCTCACACAGCACCCCCCGGATTCATGACAACGCTCAGTTGATACGGCGCTGATTCGATGCCATGGTATGTGTATTGCACGAGTCAAAAACATGCGAACGATGTGGCCGCACGATGGAGTGGCGGCGAAAATGGGAAAAGGTATGGAATTCGATCCGTTACTGCTCCGACGCGTGCCGTCGTATCCGCCTGCAACCACAGGATCATGCGCTGGAGGCATCCATCATCAGATTACTCGCCAAACGCGCCCAACACGCTTCGATTTGCCCCAGCGAAGCAGCGCGCGAAGTGTTTCCGATGGACTGGGCTTCCCACATGGAGGCGGTACGTCAGGCAGCACGGCGTCTAACAGCCGTTGGCCAGATCGAAATCATACAGCGCGGCCATGTTGTCGATCCCTCGACCGCCAAAGGCCCGATTCGTTTGCGACGCGGGCGTGACTTTCCCTCCGTCTGAGTCCCATGCTTCTGATCAGGGAAACCTCAACGAACGATTTGCTTGCATGATCGACCACGTTCATCTGATGCGATAGACGCAAGCAGTCATTCACCACCCGCTTTGACAAAAACTTCATCTTGCAGCAAACGTGATCGCATCTATGGTGGCCCCACCTTACTTACGCATGCCCACACTTTTCGACCCACTCGCTCTCGGATCACTGATCACCCGCAACCGTATTTTCATGGCTCCCCTCACGCGCTGTCGTGCAGAGGATGATCATGTGCCGGGAGCATTGATGGCAGAACATTACGCGCAACGCGCCAGCGCGGGGTTGATCATTGCGGAAGCAACCATGGTTATGGAGGGCAACTCCGCCTTCTGGCGCGAGCCGGGAATTTACTCTGCGGCACAAGTGGCCGGATGGAAAAAAGTGACCGATGCCGTACACGCGCGCGAAGGAAAAATTTTCCTGCAAATCTGGCACGGCGGACGCGCCTGCCATCCACTGCTCAACAATGGAGCACAACCGGTAGCTCCAAGCCCTCTGGCAATCGAGCATGATGAAGTCCATACTCCTGAAGGTAAAAAACCGTATGTGGTACCTCGTGAGCTGCGCGATGAAGAAATTCCACAAATCATCGAAGGTTTTCGGAAGGCTGCCGAGAACGCCAAAGAGGCAGGTTTTGATGGCATCGAGATTCATGGCGCCAATGGCTATCTGATCGACGAATTCCTCCGCGATAGCGCCAACCATCGCACGGGCCCTTACGGTGGATCGTGGGAAAACCGCTCACGCCTGCTATGGGAAATCCTCACGGCAGTTCTAACGGTCTGGGACAGCGATCGGGTGGGACTACGGTTGTCTCCGCTGAACAGTTTCAACTCGATGCGCGATAGTGATCCGATCGGTCTTTACACTTGGTTGGCTGGTCAACTGAACCAGTTTTCCTTGGGCTACCTTCACATCATGCGCGGCGATCTCTATCAGATCCAACAAGGCGATGTTCTTACTCCGATACGCAAGGCTTTTCACGGAGTTCTTGTGTCCAACATGTTTTATTCACCCGAGGAAGCACAAGCCGCCGTGTCCTCAGGAGCAGTGGATGCCATCGCTTTTGGTACCAGTTATCTGGCCAATCCTGATCTGCCGGAACGCATCCGTGCTGGTGCCGAACTCAATGCACCGGATCCTGCGACTTTTTATATACCCGGAGAAAAGGGCTACAATGATTATCCCACGATGAACTTCTGATCCACTTACAGGCATGGCGCAAAAATTGCCTTATCGAGGCGATGCGGTTGTGGGCAATTCTTTGATTTCGATGTTGCGAAACCAAACACCATGTCCCTCGGCTTGCAAAGCAATGTGGCCGGAACCCAGTTTTTCAGTAGCACCACGGGCTAACAAATCCTTTGCGGGTGAAATACGGCAATCTGGATCCAATACCGGATGTTGATAACGCAGCACTTCTCTGCCGTTGACTCGATGAATGATCTGTTCATGACCGTGAACCTCGATTTCCACCTTGACCCATTCACCGGGCGGGAAGGTAGGCGCACTTGATTCGACAATATGCTGAGTCACCCGTTTGCCATCGACTTCGATGTGCGTTCCGGGCGTGCAGACATTTCCCGTAGCGCGTGGTCCTTTCCCTTCATCGGCAAGAAACTGAAATTCCAGGCTTGCGGGAAAGCCCTGATCCAGCGGCATGCTCTCGGCGGATTGCGAATGAAACATTACGCCACTGTTGAAATTCACGTATCCGGGAGCGTCCGGCATTTTTTGTCCTTCAAAACGATATTCCAAACGAAGAACAAAATGAGAGTAAGACTTGTCCGTGTAGAGGTGGCCAAATTTTTTGCCGAAATCCGGATAGTCGCTGTAGGAAACCTTGAGGATGCCATCTTCCGCACGAAACGTCTTGTAAACGTTTTCACCTAGCGGAAATCCGGCGATCTTGGGCTTCCACCCGCTCAGGTCTTTGCCATTGAACAATGAAACCCATTCCTTTTCCGCTGCGCTGGCGCATGAAGTAGCAATCACCATCATACCAGTAAGCAGTCGCCTTGTAATCGTGAGCCATTTCATGCGGTTAACATGCCTGTTCCTGCGCCAATGACAAGGCGGAATCCTTGCTTGGAGAGCGCATCATTCGTCAGCGGCAATTTCGCGCGTGCCGAATAGTTCTCGCGGGTCGACATCGGGACCAAGACATTCCACCTGCCATTGACGATCGACATTCAATCGCACTGTTGCCAAGTGCCGCATCGGCCACTCGTTCGGTGCAATCATGGACAACATGTTGCCACGGCTCATGGTATACAAATGATAAGTTTGCCCGACCACCGGCTCGAATTGGATCGATGCTTCATACACCAACTTGTTCCAGTTGAAATGATCAATGGCGCGGAGGTATTCTTCACGCAGCTCACGGAGCTTTTGCTGCAAATCACGTTGCACTTCACTGATGCCCCGCGATTTGAAACTGCTCAAATCATTCGGGACGATCGGCGGGCTCAGCGTCGAAACCGGATAGGGCATGAATGCTGGCGATGGTGCTTGGGTGACTTCAGTCATGGGAACACGCTCTTATCGCACAGTTTGACAAATGCGCAAATCACGACCGGAAAAAACTTACGCTAGAAGTGTGCGCATACCGCCGTATCAATCGAAGATTTGATATGACTGCATTTTCCCGCCTGTTGTTTGTGCTCGCCATTTTCCTCGTGACCTCCGTTCAAGCGAAAGAAGGTCCATGGCAAAACTTGTTCGATGGAAAAACCTTGGCGGGCTGGACAGCGATCGATGGCCAAGCGCCGGGCGCCGGTTGGCAGGTGGTCGATGGGACACTGCATCTCAATGGCAAAGGTGGTAACATTGTGTCAACCGAGGAGTATTCTGCCTTTGAACTCGAATGGGACTGGAAAATCAATGCCAAAGGGAACAACGGAGTGAAATACTGGGTCACACATGTGGGAGGAAAAGAATGGTTGGGGATCGAATACCAGATGATCGATGATGGTGGCCACGCGGATGGGAAACCAGGCAGCAATCACGCCACCGCGAGCATCTATGACATCAAGGCAGCGGCAGCAGACAAACCCTTGCGCCCAGCAGGTGAGTGGAATCAAAGCCGTGTCATCATCAAGCACGGTATAATCCAACACTTTCTCAATGGAATCCTCGTCGTAGAAGCCGATACGTCAGGCGATGAATGGAAACGTTTGATCGCAGACAGCAAATTTCGCAACAAAACCGGTTTCGCGCCCGGCAAAGGAAAAATCATGCTGACGGATCACGCGGATCCTGTGTGGTATCGCAATATTCGAATTCGTCGTTTGTGAATGAGTCAAGACTGCGGGTTTTCACGCCTTGACAAAGAACTGCTCCATCGAAGAACATCAACCCATGAAATTCTTTGCCCTATCCTTGATGTGCGTGTTCTCGCTGAGTCATACAGCATCAGCGGGAACCGGGAGCATCGTCCATTACGAGATGATCGACGCCCCATGGGATTGGACTTTTGAATTCGGTATGGCCCTGATGACGGAAAACGACATCGATGATTTTATCGAGGGCAAAGCGGATATTGAAAATGGCGATGCAGGCGCCACCACATATCAATTCACCGCCACCAAAAAATTGACCGAACTTCCCTTTGAATGTTGCGGCCAAGAATTTACCCCTTGGCTGGAAATGCCTTTATGCCTGGAGCTCGTGGATGAGAACGCGAACGATCCTTTTTTGGTCTACAATGCATCGCTGCAATTGCGCTGGGTGGACTTCCCGTGGAATGGCTGCATTCATACCACCGTTGCCGCAGGATTGGGACTTTCCTACGCCACGCAAATCTACGATATGGACATCCAGCGTCATCCGGGAGAAGATCGCTCTCATTTGAAATTCAATCTTCCCATCCAGGTGGCGTTCTCGTTGCCGGATGCACCACAGCATCAAGTGATTTTCTACATATCACATCACTCCGGCGGCTTTGGTACATTCGATCGTGGTGGCGTCAACAGCTTGGGTGTTTCCTACGCATACAGTTTCTGATCACCAGTTATTTCCCTTGGGTATGGCACGATCAAAATAGAAGTGCTGTGATATTTGTGTTCCGTCACAGATCACAGTTGACGGCTCCTTTTGTATTCCCTTGATAAAAACAAACGCGCGGGAATTCTCCCGCGCGCTTGTTTCTGAACTTCAGCTTTTTTGTATCAGGGAGCCAGAGGCTTCATGGTTGGAACCAAACCAATGTGCGGACTACCGATACTGGCTTGTCCACTGGCCATTTTACCAACATTGCTCTGACTGGCAGTGTAAGTCTTGGTCCCACCAAACAAACAGCAGCAAGATGAAAGACCGAGGGCCATGACAGCACAAATAGAAGATACGAGAAGTTTTTTCATAACAGGAGTGAGACTAACGGGAATCAGGGGGGGCTGGTCAAATAGAAAATACAATTCACCAAAGAATCTCACCTTATGCAATCGTGAGAACTTTTTCAACGATACGACGAGGATTCGGCAACTGCTCGGCTTCAACATGCGGAGAGTAAATCGCCGGCGCGTCAATGGATGTCACACGCTTGATCGGCGCATCGAGGTCGTCAAAGCAATGATCCTGAATCAGCGTCGCCACCATCGCGGACACCCCACCGAATGCCTTCGACTCATCGACCAACACCACACGATGCGTCTTGCGCACGGTTCTGAGAATGGCTTCCTGATCGAGCGGCCTGATCGTCCGCAAGTCCAACACATCGCAGGAAATGCCGTGATCGCGCTGTAGGGTATCTGCGGCTTCCAAACAATGAATGACCGAACGACCATGCGCAATGAGCGAGAGATCCGAGCCTTCCCGTTTTAAATCGGCCACACCTAATGGAATGACAAAATCGCCGTCAGCAGGATCCGGCACAGGACCGGAATTGCCATAGAGAAGCGTGTTTTCCATGAAAAACACCGGATCATTGTCGCGAATCGCAGCTTTGATCAAACCTTTCGCGTCGGCAGGAGTCGCAGGAGCCACCACCTTCAGACCCGGAAACGCTGCGAACATGCCCTCAGGAATGTGGGAGTGTGTCGCGCCTACGGCGGTGCCGCCATTGGCGGGACCACGTACCACGATGGGGCAGTTGATCAAACCACCAGACATGTAACGCACACAAGCGGCATTGCTCACCAGTTGATCAAATGCCACCGAATGAAACGACCAAAACATCAATTCCATCACCGGGCGAATGCCGAGCATGGAGGCGCCAATGCCCATGCCGATGAAACCAGCTTCGGAAATCGGTGTGTCAACGATGCGTTTGTCGCCCCATTTTTTCCACAGGCCTTCCGTGACTTTGTAAGCCCCGTTGTACTGGGCTACCTCTTCGCCCATCAGCACGACGTTTTCATCGCGGGCCAATTCTTCATCCATGCCTTCGCGAAGTGCTTCTCTGTAGGTCAATGTGCGCATATTCGTTAGCGTAAAATGTGGTGATCGATCAGTGGTAAAAGATTAGTCGTTAAAGAAGTGGCGTCCGGTCTGACCTGCTGTCGTTTGATTGTCCACTTCCCAATAAACATCATCCATGATGGATTCGATGCTCGGTGCGGGAGAGGCGTCAGCAAATGCCACAGCAGCTGCCGCTTCATCGGCCGCTTGTTGATTGATTTGATCGGCAAGCTCCTGCGTGATCATACCCTCCTGAAGAAGTCGATTGCGGAAAGTGTTGATCGGATCGTGATTGTTTTTGTAATTTTCAATCTCCTCCGGCGAGCGATATTTCTTGGCATTCGCATCAGCCACACTGTGCCCGTAATAACGATACGTGGTGATTTCCAACACCGTGGGACGTGATTCTTTGCGCGCGCGTTCCATCGCAATATGGGTTTTGGCCCGTACCTCGTAAATGTCAGAACCATCGATCAAGTCCCATTCCATGTCATAGGCCTCAGCACGTTGTGCAAGACATCCGCGATACGCGGAAGAACGTTTTTGAGAAGTACCCATCGAATATCCGTTGTTTTCAATGATGTAGACTACCGGCAACTCGAATAGAGCCGCAAGGTTGAGCGATTCATGAAACGCACCTTGGTTGACCGCGCCATCGCCCATGTAGCACAACGCCGCGCCCGGGAGTCCCTTGTATTTCAAACCGTATGCCAGACCCAAACCGAGAGGCGTTTGACCGCCGACAATGCCGTGCCCGCCCCAGAAATTTTTATCCGGTGCGAATAAATGCATCGAGCCTCCTTTGCCCTTGGCGCTGCCAGTATACTTGCCGAAAAGCTCCGCCATGCACTCATTCATGTTCATTCCACTGGCCAGCGCATGGCCGTGACAACGGTATGCCGTAATGTTGTGATCATTTTCACCGCACAAGGAAATCGTGCCCACTGCCACCGACTCTTGACCGATGTAGAGGTGCAAAAAGCCACCGATACGCCCTGCATTGTAGTATTTCAACGATGCCTGCTCAAAACGACGAATGCGAATCATCTTGCGCAGCAACTCTACTTTTTGTTCAGCGGTGAGAGCGCGATTGATCGGAGACGAAGCAAAATCCAAACGGTGCGACGGTGCGGCAGAAAATGACATAAGCAATGATTCGTTGGAGTGAACTCAGCGTACGGCGGAGCGGATGAAAGGCGTGGGGAGATAAGCCGAAAGGGGACGCAGCGCAAGCAGAAAGAATGTCGTAAACAACAGATTTGCGACAACGGAATTTCTCAAAAATACCCAAGTCGGTCCGAGACCAGCGGGACCACTCCATTGTGCTTGGTAAAAGCCCGACCAAGTGCGCTCGTAAAACTCGGGCAAGCCCCAAAAAGAAACCGTATTTGTCACAAAATAAAACAAAAATGCCGCCAAAACGGAACCCGCGCATGCACGAGTCCATGAAAATGCATGCTTCATCCAAGGCACAAGCAACAAGGTGCTAGCCAAACCCAATAGCAGGCCCAACTGATCCCATATCATGAAGGGCTGACCATACCATGCATTCAACAGCGGATCGGAAATCACCCAGGCTGCCAGAGGCAAGAACCAACGATCCCGACCTTGAAAGGAAACAAGACTCATCAATAGCAGAGCGGGCAAGGGCGAAACATTCATCCAATCTTGCCAAGCGCCGATCAAACGAAAAGTGATCAGCAATGCCAATAGAGCGGCAAACGAAATCCAAGAACGCATACCCTCCTTTGCCACAGAATCACCACTCACGCCAGCGAAATGTGACATCACACACATGCATCGTATTTTACGATGCATGCATTCCAACGACATTTTCATTTGCTTCTTTTCATCAGCGTCATTTGCGGTTACCTTGCGCACATGGAATGGAATCATCTCACCGAACTCGCTTGGAAAACCCGTGAACACGCTCACGCGCCGTATTCGCATTTTCTGGTCGGCGCAGCCACCGTCGACAAGGAGGGTCGGATTTTCTCGGGTTGCAATGTCGAAAATCTCTCCTTTGGTCTCACCATCTGCGCGGAAAGAGTCGCCATTGCCAACGCCATCGCCGCAGGCTCTCGAGATCTGCAAGCGATCGTGGTCGTAGCCGATACCGACATTCCCGTTTCACCCTGTGGCGCTTGTCGTCAAGTCATGGCAGAATTCGGCATTCACCACATACGCCTCTGCAATCGACAGGGATTTCTCGATTTCACGCTCGATCAACTCCTGCCCCGTAGCACCGAGGGAATTCTGAATCGTCATGCATAATGTTCCACGTGGAACAATTCCGTTCATAAAAATATCGATGGTCGATGCTCCCAAACCGTGCTAAGATGCGCGACCCCGCAATCCACGCTCATGTTTGTTTATCCAAAAGATTACGATGTACTTGTCATCGGCGCTGGGCATGCAGGTGTCGAAGCAGCACTTGCCGCAGCGCGCCTGGGTTGCTCGGTAGCGCTACTAACACAGAATTTGGACACTATTGGTCAAATGAGCTGCAATCCCGCAATCGGAGGATTGGCCAAAGGTCACATGGTGCGGGAAATCGATGCTTTGGGCGGAGCCATGGCATTAAATACCGACGCCACCGCGATCCAATGGCGCATGCTCAATGCCAGCAAAGGCCCCAGCGCGCGAGCTCCTCGCGCACAGTGCGACAAAAAAGCCTACCAGCTTCGCATGAAGTGGTTACTCGAACAGACGCCGGGACTCGACCTCCATCAAGGCAATGTCGGCTCCTTACTCGTAAAAAATGACCACATCGCCGGGATCACCACCAGCCTTGGCATGCAATTTCGCGCCAAGACCGTGATTCTCAGCGCAGGCACGTTCATGCGTGGCTTGATGCATGTGGGGTTGAAAAACGAAAAGGGTGGTCGCATGGGTGATGCCATCTCAACGGTGAGCGATAGCCTGAAGGCACTGGGATTTGTTGTCGAACGCTTCAAAACCGGCACTCCTTGCCGGCTCAATGGTCGATCCATCGATTTTACCCAATGTGAAGTGCAAGGTGGTGATGACCCCGTGCCTCACTTTAGCTATCTCTACGATACCATTGAACGCGGTCCCGACGACATCTTCACTCTCAATCCGTGGAGTGATCCGATGTTCCACGTGGAACAAATTCCATGTCACATGACATACACGAATGCTGCCACGCACGAGATCATCCGCAAAAATTTGGATCAATCACCGATGTATTGCGGGATCATCGAAGGAATCGGGCCAAGATATTGCCCATCCATCGAAGACAAGGTTGTGCGTTTTGCGGAAAAAGAACGCCATCAGATTTACTTGGAGCCCGAGGGTCGACACACCAAGGAATATTATGTCAACGGGGTCTCTACGTCATTGCCTTACGAAGTACAACTCGCCTTTTTACGCACGATTCCTGGTCTCGAACAATGCGAAATGATCCGACCAGGGTATGCTGTGGAATATGACTACTGCCCACCAACCCAACTTCAATCCACTTTGGAAACCAAAATCGTGGGTGGTTTGTATTTCGCCGGTCAAATCAATGGCACCTCGGGTTATGAAGAAGCAGCCGGCCAGGGACTGTGGGCTGGTGTGAACGCAGCCTTACGGGCACAGGGTAGGGGACCATGGGTTCTCGGAAGAGATCAGGCCTATTTGGGGGTGATGATTGATGACTTGGTCACGCGTGGCTGCACCGAACCATACCGCATGTTCACCAGTCGCGCCGAATATCGTTTGTTGTTACGCCAGGATAATGCCGATCTACGACTGACTCCACTGGCCGCGGAAATTGGTCTTGTTGATGATTTACGCCGTAAGCGCACGCATGAAAAAGCACTCATGGTATCCGATGCACTATCATGGATATCCCGCACCAATTATGAAGGCATCAAGCTGGATCTATGGTTTCGCCGTATGGAAAATTCATGGTCTTTGCTACCTGAGTCGATGCGTTCCTTGTATCCCGCAGCACTTTGGCCGTTGATTGAGACAGAAGTAAAATACGCTGGGCATATCGATCGGCAACAGGCCCAAATTGATCGGCTTGCTCGACAAGAAGACAAACTGATACCCACATGGATCGATTATTCCGCCATTCGAGGAATGAAAACGGAAGCGAAATTGCGATTGCAGCAAATTCAACCGCGCACCTTGGGGCAAGCAGGAAGGATCAGTGGCATTACGCCTGCGGATTTGGCATTGCTGGCCATTTGGATGGAAAAAGGTCGGCCGCAAGAAGATCCGGCATGAATGTGACTGATTGCGTCGATTTTCCTTGAAAGGTTTTTACTTTTAGGCAGCATGCAAGGTGCATCATGCATTAACCCAAAAAACCATGAAAACCATTCTTACCAGTTTGATCTTGTTTGGTAGTATACCTGCCATGGCTCAAGAATCCCAAGCCGTTGCCACCGTAACACCAAGTGCGAAAACACTTTACGAACGTGGTTTGATCGCCATGAATCAAGGTGATGTCATTGCTGCAGAGAGAAATTTGCGAGCCGCATTGCAGGCCCAACCAGAACATCCCCATGCCAGATACACATTAAACCAGTTGCTTCTGAATCGTGATAAGATTGCGGCACGCTATCGGGAGAACATGATGAAACAAACCAAAATTGCAAAAGTAACGTATTCCGATGCAAAAGTTTCGGAATGCTTGGACAGTCTCAACGAATTGGTAAAACAAGCTACTGGTCAAAAGTTTACTCCCAATTTTATCATCAAGGACCCGAGCGGAAAGCTGAAATTACCAAACGTAACCCTGGATCTTGCCAATATCCCAGCTTCCCAAGTGCTTCAATACATTGCATCTTTCGCCCAATGTCGCGTGATTTATGAGGAGCATGCGATTGTTGTGGAAGCAAAGTGAGTTTTTTCGACATGAGCCAATCCATCGTAATTACTGGAGGACAAGGTTCCTTGGCTCAGACGATTGCCCTTTACTTTACCGAAAAAGAACCGACGTGGCAGGTGGCATGTCCGGGACGGGAGCAAATGGATGTGACGTCTGAAGAATCGGTTCACTCGTTTTTCAAGGATCGTTCTTGTGATCTATTGATCGCGGCGGCGGGGCAAATATCCGATAGTCCTCTGGCAAAGGTGTCATCCAGTACATGGGATCGGCTTTTGCAATGCAATCTACGAGGCGCGGCATACTCCGCAAAGGTCGCTAGTGCATCGATGCAAAAAAAGCAAATAGGCCATGTGATTTTCATTGGTAGCTATTCGGCATGCAGCCCACCATCGGGGCAAGTAGCTTATGCAAGCGCAAAAGCCGCGCTCGTTGGTTTGACGAAATCACTCGCTCTTGAGTGGGGTGGCCAGAACATACGTGTCAATCTTATCATGCCGGGTTTTCTGGACAATCGGATGACTTGCCAGGTGACACAATCTCGTAAAACACAAGTATTGCAACAGCACTGTTTGAGACGATACAATACAGAATCGTCCGTTGCTGCATTTGTTTATGCGTTGCATACACAGCTCCTTCATACCTCAGGACAGGTTTTTAATCTCGACAGTCGTATCCTCGCGGATTAACCAAGTTCATGAGGAAAACAGTTTTTTGCCTAATCATTATCACCACCGCATCATGTCTTTCATCTTGTGGCTTGGCACGTGGTCTGGGTCAAACCATGCAACGCACGATGCAAAGTGTTGGCAGGACTATGCGTTAGTGCATTCACGAACCGTAATCTTTCTACCACCATCTGTCATCATGAGCTGAATGACAAAGCATTTTTTGGGCCATAGTTCGGGAAATCGATCTGCCCATTCAACCAAAAGTATGCCACTTTGGTCTGCATAGTCGTCCCATCCCAGGGCCAACAGTTCCTGAGCATCGTGGATTCGATACAAGTCGAAGTGGAAAATCGGCAAGCGACCTCCATGATATTCTTGGACAATCGAAAAAGTGGGACTGGTCACTTCTCCAGGATATCCAACACCGCGAGCAAAGCCTTTGGAAAAGTGCGTTTTACCCACGCCCATCGGACCCAACAACGCCACCATGCCAGGACTATTCCAAGATTTTCCCAATAGAAATCCATATTCCTCCGTAGCGCTAGCGTTTGCAGCATCAAATTCATTGACTGTCATCTCTTCGAGCCCATACATAAGGTCAAACGGCAAAAATTGACGAGAAAAGAACGAGAATATTTTTTCAAAAAAAACTTGCCACGAACTCGATGTTATGATGAAGTTCGCGCCCCGCTCGCATGAGCACAACCTTTTAACGATCATGGGCTACGCAGTCATCAAAACAGGTGGTAAACAATACCGCGTCCAACAAGGCGACAAAATCGATGTCGAGAAACTCGCACTCGAAGTCGGTAGCGAAACGAAATTCGACGTTCTCTTGGTAGGAGAAGGCGCTTCGGTAACAATTGGCACTCCCACCGTAACAGGAGCATCCGTGACAGCAAAAGTCATTGAACAACACCGCGGAGATAAAGGAGTTGCTTTCAAATTCAAACGCCGCAAAGGATTCCACAAAAAGATCGGTTTCCGCCGTCATCTGACAAAACTGGAGATCATCGGTATCAACGCCTAATTATTTCTCATCACTCAACCAATCATTCGTTATGGCCCACAAGAAAGGACAAGGATCCGTTAAAAACGGACGTGACTCACGCAGCAAACGCTTGGGCGTGAAAAAATACGGCAATCAAGCTGTCATTGCCGGTAACATCATCATCCGTCAACGCGGCACCCGCTGGACCGCAGGTACAAATGTAGGTATGGGCAAGGATCATACGCTCTTCGCTCTGAGTGACGGCCGGGTGCTGTTCGACAAGGACGGCACGCGCGTGAACGTAGTTGCTGCAAACTGATCTTACGTTGCTCATCGATAACAACCGCCTCTTCTCACGAAGCAGGCGGTTTTTTTATGGCAAATTCATTGAGAACAATGTCTTATGGCACGAAGAATCAAATCTCAAGCCTGTAAATCATTCACATCTTCTAAGAATTCTTTTTAAAAAATAGAATAGAATTCATCATCTTCATCGTGTGAATAACATGGAAAAAACGCTGTTCCATGTTTTGGTTAGCAGTGTTCCACATGACGAAAAAGCTGTGAATGAGAGATGAGTAATTTCAGAATGAATCCGCTGCAGTCACTGACAAAAAAGTTGTTCTCTGATCATTCCCACATCATTCACAAAATCCCCACACTTATTGACAAAACAAGACCTGGACGATGATGAACAATGATGTCCACCATACCATTTTTGTTTACGGCACCTTGCGACAGGGTGGAAGCAATGCCTATCGTATGAGTGGCGCTACGTTATTAGGTCGTGGCAGAACACCAGGACGCTTGTATCGAGTGGATTGGTATCCGGGTGCCATTTTTGATCCGCACGCGCGGACGAACATCGAGGGTGAATTGTATGAAGTTTCGAATGAACACTTGGAACATCTCGATCAATACGAAGGCGAGGAATATCTGCGTGTGAATATCTTGGTAACAACCGAACGAGGGAAGATTCTCGCAAACGCTTGGCAATACCGGCATCCGATTGAAAAAATGACGCCATTGATCTCAGGTGATTGGTTGAGAGAGATTCATGAATGAAATCTACGCATCAACATTTGCGAATTTTGGAATAAGACTTACGCTTGCTAGAGTGAAGTTTGCAACCGATGGAGTTCGAGTCATTGTCCCGGAAATATTGGATTCTTTGCCAAGTGAAGACGTGCGTGCCATACGTTCGCGAAAAGAACTGCATTGGATAAACGCTCTCATGGGGAATGAGCGTTGGATTTTACAACGCTTGCATGATCATCGTCATTTATTGGACAAGGGCGTTGTGGAATGGGGCGCAGGAGAAGGTTTTCTGTGTGGGAAAATTCAAAAGAAATTTTCCCATGCGCACGTCACGGCCGTAGATCTTGTGAGAAAACCATCTCACGTATCTAACGAAATCTTGTGGCTCACCGGAGACTTATTGAAAATGCCAATACCGGAAGCAACACAGGTCATTGTCGCGAACTTGTTTCTTCATCACCTGACAGACGATCAATTGCGTCAGTGCATGCCATGGTTTCGCAATGCATCTGTTCTTATTTTCAACGAACCTTTGAGAAAAAGAACGTCACATTTGTGGGGAGCATTTCTCAGACCTATACTCGAGGAGGTCACACGTCATGACATGCGCGTGAGCATTGATGCTGGATTCGTCAAATCCGAATTGTCTGTCATTTGGTCTGAAATCAAGGACGAATGGATGATTCAAGAATGGGAGCAATGGCCAGGCGCCTACCGCAGTGTATGGATCAGGAAATAAAAAAAATTCACATCATTGGCGGAGGTTTGGCGGGATTGAGCCTTGGTATTGCATTGCAGAGTAGAGGCATACCTGTCGAACTGGATGAGGCATTGTACTACCCGCGACACCGGGTATGTGGTGAGTTCATCTCCGGAGTTTCAGAAGAGACATTGGAATATCTTGGCATTAAGTCGTTTTTCCAAAACGCACTTCGACCGAGGGATGTGGTATGGTATTCGAGTGCAAAACAGATTGGGAAATTTACCCTGCCTCAGGCAGCTTATGCGATTTCGCGATATGACCTTGATTCTGAGCTTAGCAAACATTTGCAGCACTTGGGCGGAATTATCCATCTGCAATCGCGTGGTGTAGCGGCTCCTAGCGAAGGAATGGTGTGGAGCGCTGGCCGTAAACCCATGCAAGGTGGATGGTTAGGACTAAAGGCACACATACGATGCGATCCTTTCGACAATGGTTTGGAAATGCATTTAGGAGAAGATGGTTACGTAGGACTTGTGGCAATCGGCGACGGTTGGACCAACGTGTGCGGTCTATTTCGCCTCCGTGAGCAACTCACAACAAAATACCAGCCACTTTTGCTACGCTATCTTCACGCAACAGGCTTGAATTCGTTGGCAGATCGTTTATCCAGCGCGGAATGGCGTGAAGGTTCGCAAAGTGCGGTGGCAGGCTTTCAGCTCGGACGTCAATCACATCAGCCGCACGATGCCTGCATTGGTGATGCACATAGCATCATACCACCTTTCACTGGCAATGGAATGAGCATGGCTCTGGAGGGAGCTGCTCTCGCTGTAGAACCGCTGATGAACTACGCACGAAGAAAAACATCGTGGCAGACTGCAATTGATGCGTTGAACCGGCATGTGGATAAAAAGTTTGAACGCCGACTTCGTATTGCCGGATCATGTCAGCGATTGATCATGGCTTCGTGGTTTCGACGACCCATGGAAATTCTCGCGGAAAATCAGATGTTACCTTTTCAAAAACTTTTTACCCTTACACGAAACTAATGTTTTTACGATCCATCGCATCAGCCGTGCCAGAGCACGTTCTGTCACAACATGAATGTTTTGAGATCATTCGGCAAAGTCGATGGTTTGATGATTGTTCAGTCGGCGCCCGCCACTTGTTAGAAAAAGTGATGTGTGGAAATTCAGGAATTCAACAACGACATTACGCCACTGATGATCTGCAGCAATTGTTCGTTCTCGATGCTCAACAATTGAACGAAAGTTATGAAGTGCAGGCACCAAAGCTAGCCGCGGAAGCACTGACGAAGGCTTTGCATCGCTCTGGCTTGGAAATCGCACAGATGGATGCTTTATTTGTTTGCACATGTACCGGATATCTTTGCCCCGGATTGACTTCCCATGTTGCAGAGCTGTTAGGCATGCGACACAATGCTTATCTCTGCGATCTGGTAGGACTTGGCTGCGGCGCCGCAATTCCGACCTTGGCTGCGGCGTATCACTACTTGGAAGCCCATCCAGATGCGAAAGTTGCAGTGATTGCCGTGGAAATTTGCTCTACGGCATTTTTTGTCAATAACGATCCCGGCGTGTTGATCAGTCTTTGTTTGTTTGGTGATGGCGCTTCCGCATCCATCTGGAGCCGGGAAAATCACGGTAACGATTGGCAGATGGGAAATTTCCATACGACTCATCGACCGGAACACAGGGAAAAAATCCGTTTTCGTAATGACAAAGGAAAATTGCGCAATCAACTTCATCGCAGCGTGCCATCCTTGGCCGCGGCAGCAGTGGCAGATCTTTATCAGCTACGCCAGAGTGATCCCGATCAGATCATCGCTCATTCGGGAGGACGTGATGTGATCGAAGCGCTCGAAAGTGTCCTGCCGTTTTCTCTAACGGAAACGCGAGATGTGCTTGCGCGATATGGCAACATGAGCAGCCCATCGGTTCTCTTTGCCTTGGAACAACGTCTAGCAAAGGCGAATCAGGACCAACGTTACTGGTTAACGGCTTTTGGTGCGGGATTCGCAGCACATGCTTGTGAAATGTGGCGTTGATGATTTGCGTATCATATCCATGTTTTACCAATGGTTCATTCTATGGTTGATCGGCGTTTCCTGCCTGCAGGCTCAGGAAAAATGGGTTTATCTGGACAACGGAAAAGTTCGAGTGGGAATCAATCTTCATGCGGGGGCAAGCGTTGGTTGGTTGTCGAAATCAAAATCGGCTGAAAATTTGCTCAACAGTTTTGATCACGGTCGATACGTCCAACAGTCATTTTATGGTGACGTTGACGGCTCCGATTGGAATGGCAAGCCCTGGCGCTACAACCCCGTGCAAGGAGGGAGTTGGAAAGGCGTGCCGGCAGAATTGTTAGAACATAGGGAAACAGCTATCGAATCCTATGCCAAAACACGACCGCGGCAGTGGGCAAGCGGCGTGCTGGTGCAAGATATGATGATGGAACAATGGCTGAAGCTGGAAGGTGACCAAGTCCACTTGCGCTATCGCATGCATTACAGCGGCAAGGTTTCTCACAAAGCACGTCATCAGGAGATGCCTGCGGTATTTGTAAACGCGCGTTACGACACCTTGGTATTTTGTGAAAAAAACACGGGGGAAGTGGTGCGCAAGCAACCGGGACCGTCGAACGAGTATTTTTATACCAAAGAGCCATGGTTGGCTTGGATTGATGCGATGCAGGAAGGTGTGGGTGTGTTTTTTCCGGATACGGATTTTCTCACTGCATATCGGGTAAGAAATGGCAACAAGGGCGATGTTTCCTATGCCGCTCCCTTGCGTACATTGGCACTCACACCAGGATATGAATTGGAATATCAGGCGGTGTTGGTGTTGGGCAAATGGGATGAGATGCGACAAGCATTTGCCTCGTTGTCGAAAATCCAGCCTCATTGATGATCATGTCGGTGGACGGGATTTTTTTTGACATGCAACACTGCAACGTATGGCGCGGCGAATGCTGTGTGTTGGATGACTTTTCGTTGCGTTTGCGGAATCAGGAGAGTGTGGCCATCCTCGGACCCAATGGCTCGGGGAAAAGCACCTTGGTACGAATTCTCACGGGTGATTTGTCGGCGGAATTTTCCCCGAATCGCATTTGTCGTTTGTTTGGAGAGGATCTATGGTCTTTGGAAGATCTTCGCCACAAGATCGGTTTCGTGTCACCGGAGCAAACAGAATCGTTTGATGATGAAGAAACTGCGAGCGATGTCGTGCTTTCTGCGTGGCGTGGTGCTTTCGGTCGCACGCGGGACATGAAATTTTCTCTCTTGGAAAAACGATCCGCCTCGCAGGCGATGGAGCTCACCGGTACGATGCACCTCGCACAACGGGTAATCGGTTCCTTGTCATCTGGTGAAAGGCGCCGATTGCTGATCGCCCGTGCACTGGTGCATAATCCACGGGTTTTGGTGATGGATGAACCGACCACCGCACTTGACTTCGCCGGTTCTCAACTGTTCATTCAAAGTCTCCGGCGATCCATCGCGTCAAGATGCACGGTGGTATTGGTGACGCACCATCCGGAGGAAATCCCGCCGGAGATCCAGCGGGTGATATTGCTCAAAAATGGCCGTGTTTGGGCTGATGGTCCCAAGCACAAAGTGCTGACGTCACAACAACTCAGCGGATTGTATGAATTGCCCATCATAGTTCACAGGAAATCTGATTGGTATCATGCGCGCGTGATCGAAAAATGATTTGTGATACTTGTGACAAATCTGCACGATTCCTGCTTATTCTCTGATCTGATGACTGCCGAGCACCGGAGATTGAAGGAAGATCGCGAACGTCGAGCGAATTGGAAACGTTGGGGTTCCTACCTCAGTGAGCGCCAGTGGGGCACGGTGCGCGAAGATCATACCGATCACGGTCACAGCTGGTCCGCGGTGCCGCACGATCATGCCCGTTTCCGTGCGTATCGCTGGGGCGAAGATGGCTTGCAAGGATGGTGCAATCGACGCGGACAGCTATGTTTCGCCCCGGCGCTTTGGAATGGCAAAGATGCGATTCTCAAAGAACGTTTGTTCGGGTTAGGGGGCAATGAAGGCAATCACGGTGAAGATGTGAAAGAATGCTACTATTATCTTGATGCCACCCCCACGCACTCATACACGAAGGCACTCTACAAGTATCCGCAGCGGACATTTCCTTATGCTGCCATTGTGGCGGAAAATGGAAAACTCACTCGCGATGATCCGGAATTGGAAATCGCCGACATGGGCGTTTTCGAAGGGGGGCGCTACTTTGATGTGTTGCAGGAAGTGGCGAAACGTTCCCCCGAGGATTTGTTGTGGCGCATGACCATCACCAATCGCGGACCTCAGGAAGCACCTATCGATGTTCTGCCGACATTATGGTTTCGAAATACATGGACCTGGGGAAATGAAAGTGAAGCGACCCTGCAGAAACCCAGCATTGCATTGCAGGGTGATCATTTGCTTTTGCAGCATGAAACGATGGGTGCATTCCGGTTTTATGCGGAATCGGACGCCGCATTGCCCGTGCGTTGGCTGTTCACGGAAAACGAGAGTAATCTCGAAGCGATGGGCTTGGGAAAAAATGTCAGTCCCTATGTCAAAGACGCTTTTCATCGTTATTTGATTCATGGCGAGGCTGAAGCGGTCAATCAAGTTCCTCAAGGAACCAAGGCCGCAGCATGGATGCGCATGATCATTCCACCGGGGGAATCCGTGACGGTGCGTTGTCGACTGCATGCTGAGCGAGAAGACAACAACTGCCATGGGTTGCAGGGTTTTGATGAAACAGTTTCCCTTCGTGCTGCCGAGGCTGATGAGTTTTATGATGCGGTGATTCCTGCTAACATTCCGGATCATGAGCGTTTGATCTGTCGCCAAGGATATGCGGGGCTCCTGTGGACCAAGCAATTCTATCACTTTGTTGTCGATGACTGGCTCAAGTGTGATCCGAATGGCCCGCCGCCATCGGATCAGCGGCTCAGAGGCAGAAATGCGGATTGGAAACATTTTTTTGCGCGGGATATTTTATCCATGCCTGACAAATGGGAATATCCTTGGTTCGCGGCATGGGACACTGCGTTTCACATGATACCTTTTGCGACTATTGATCCTGATTTTACGAAGGATCAACTTCTTTTACTCTTGCGTGAATGGTACATGCATCCGAATGGTCAGCTCCCGGCTTACGAGTGGAATTTTTCCGATGTGAATCCACCCGTGCATGCTGGTGCGGTATGGCGGGTGTATAAAATTGCCGATGCCAAGGGTCAACGAGATCTTCTCTTTTTGGAGCGAGCCTTTCAAAAGCTGTTGATCAATTTCACTTGGTGGGTGAATCGCAAAGATGCGGAAGGCCGGCATGTGTTTGGCGGCGGATTTCTCGGTCTGGACAACATTGGCGTTTTTGATCGTTCGCACGCTTTGCCTGGCGGCGGGCATTTGCATCAGGCTGATGGCACGGCATGGATGGCGTATTATTGTTTATCGATGCTTTCCATGGCTTTGGAATTGGCGATTACCAATCCAGCTTATGAAGACATCGCTTCGAAATTTTTCGAACATTATGTCAACATTACCGATGCGATTAACAGTTTGGGCGGAACGGGGCTATGGGATGAGGAAGATGGGTTTTATTACGATCAGCTGATTATTGATCATGAACAGCCAATCCCTTTGCGGATTCGGTCATTGGTCGGCCTGTTGCCTTTGTGTGCCGTGACGGTGCTCAAGCAAAAAACGATCGACGCCTTACCGGGTTTCCGCAAACGTCTGGACTGGTTCCTCAGTCATCGACCGGATTTGCTGAAATACATCCGCGTGCGTCGTGCCCAAGGCAGCAAGAATCCCGGTCGTTGCCTGCTGGCACTACCCACAGAAAATCGTTTGCGTAAAACCTTGGAGCGGATGTTTTGCGAAGAAGAATTTCTTTCCCCTTTTGGCATTCGCTCGATGAGCAAGGTTCACGAGAAACATCCATTTGTGTTTGAGCACGGTGGCATTCGTAACGAAGTTCGCTACACGCCGGGAGAATCGAACACCGACATGTTTGGCGGCAATTCCAATTGGCGTGGGCCAATCTGGTTTCCGACGAATTTTCTGATCATCGAGGCATTGGAGCGCTATCATTACTTCTACGGTGACTCCTTTACTGTGGAATATCCGACCGGATCGGGGAATCGCCGAACCTTGATTGAAGTGGCGATTGATTTGTGTGATCGTTTGATTTCCCTATTTGTGCCGAACGAAAAAGGCTATCGTCCTTGCTTTGGTGAAGCACGACGATACAGCGATGTCGAGCACTGGCGCGATTTGCTTTTGTTTCATGAATATTTTCACGCGGAGACCGGCGAGGGTTTGGGAGCATCTCATCAGACGGGCTGGACATCATTGGTCGTGCGTCTTGTGCGGGAAAGAAGGGAAAAACTGGCACTTCAAGTTGGCAATGAGGCAAACGGAAGAACAAATTCTTGCGAATCAGGAAAATGTGAGAAATAGTTCGCTGTTCGCTAAACTAAACCCTAACGCATGAATGTTTCCCATCACCATCTCAGGAAACGCCCGTTGCTCACTTTGGTGGGTATGTGTGCCATGTTATCCGCACCTCAAGTGCATGGGTTGGTCAGCAGTTATGGAGGAACCAATCTATTCAATGGCGTATACATTAATGAAGTCATTGGGGCGAATGCGTTTTACAATCAGGGATTCGGTGGTCAACGGGCGGTGATTGCCAATATTGAGGCAGGTACGATTTGGGGTGGACACGAAACCTTGCAGGGGCGGGTGTCACAAGTATTGTATGATCCGTCAATCACCGGAACGCAATTGGGACAGACCGATTGGCATGCTACCTTTGTCGGCCATGCACTAGCGGGCACCGGCCCGTATACTGTTCAAGATGGAATCGCACCTCTTGCGCAATTATGGTCGGGCGCTATCGCCACAGCTTGGTCGGGCGCACCATTGGAAGAATATGTCGGCTCCTTTAGTATCACGGAATCGAGCTTTCTTTACCCCTATCGCACGTCGATGGTAACAGGGGTCAATGGAGTGAGAGCGGATGTGATCAACAGCAGTTGGGGTTTCGAAGATCCTACGGGTTCATCGGCGGAAACCATTGCGATTGATGCGATGTTGCGCAGCAGTGGAGTAATCGGTGTATTTTCCGCGGGGAACTCCGGTCCTTTGGCTAATACGGTTGGTGCACCGGGCAGTGGATACAACGGGATTACCGTAGGTGCCTTGACCAATACCGAATTACGGCCCGTCTATGATACCGTGGCGGATTTTTCGAGTCGTGGTTGGAGCCAGGCCTACAATCCTCAGACGGATGTGGTGCTCAATAATGCGCGTGCCACCGTGGATTTGGTCGCGCCTGGAGATAACCTCACGATGGCCTTTTATGGAGGTCTTACCGGCGGCCATGTGGCGGGCTCTGATCCTACGGCTGGCAGTGGACAGTATTACATACCCAATATGGGCGGCACGAGTTTTTCCGCGCCGATTGTTGCGGGAGCTGCCGCCCTGATGGTGGATGCGGCTAAGGCATTTGGCATCGCGGAAATGACCCATCCTCTGGTGGTCAAAGCTGCGTTGATGGCGGGAGCTACCCCTACACAAGGTTGGAATAATGGACAGTATCTGGATGGATCCGTGATCCGCACTTCCCAAGCATTGGATCTGGCCGCTGGTGCCGGTGCTTTGAATTTGGAAAAAACTCATGCCATTTATGTGGGCAATTCACTGCTGCTGGCGCCATCGATTTATGCGACCGATGGCTTGAATACCTTGGGTGTGGCAGGAACTTCGGGCGCTGGCAATCTGGCAGCGCAAGGTTGGGATCTTGGCGCGATTCAGGGCGGTGCGAATCTTTACACAATGGCAGGAGTCATGGCTGCGGGCAGCCAGTTCTCTGCCGTTCTCACATGGTATGCCGCGCGCGGGTTTGACGTCGCACTGTCCAGTGCGGAGGACATCGCGTTATCCAATTTGTCGTTGGAATTGTGGTGTCTGGACCAGAACCTGGGCGATCGATTGGTCGGACGTTCCGAATCGCCATGGGGAACCTCAGAACATTTGCGTTTTACCCTTGCTGATACCGGACAATATCAATTGCGTGTGGTGTGGGAGGGACAGAATTATCAAACGGCAGCCGCGCCGGATTTGCTGACGGATTATGGGTTGGCGTGGTCGATCACGCCGATTCCCGAGCCATCGGTTCCCGGTTTGATTTGTCTGAGTTTGATCGTGTCCTTCACTCGAAGGAAACGTGGTCATGAAAATCGATAAACTGATCGGTATTTTCCCTTGCGATGGTTTCACCGCGGGAACATGGTGTTTCCCATGCACTTGATTACTTCCCGCAAATCGGCATTTTCTCGTCGTGACTTTCTGTTCCGTGCGGCCATGGGTGCTGCGTTTTTCACGAGTAGTGGATTGTATGCTGAGGCTTTGACCACCACACCCAAGCAGACGGAAGGTCCGTTTTACCCCGATCATTTGCCCTTGGATACCGATAATGATTTGTTGATTCTGAATCAATCGTTGACGCCGGCTGTGGGCGAGGTCACCTACTTGAGCGGGCGTATCCTGGATGCCAAGGGTGAACCCATGCGTGGAGTGGAAGTGGAAATCTGGCAATGCGATAACGAAGGTGCCTACCTTCATAGCAAAGGCCAGAGTGGCAAAAAGCGCGATGGAAATTTCCAAGGCTTCGGTCGTTTTCTGACCGGTGTCAAAGGGGAATATTTGTTCCGTACCATCAAACCTGTGAGCTATCCGGGGCGCACACCGCACATTCATTTTAAAATCAAATCCAAGGGCAAGGATTTGCTTGTCACCCAGTGTTATATCAAAGGTGATGCGCGAAATGAAAAAGACGGTGTTTTCAAAAATCTCAAGGATTCCAAGGCTCGGGCTGCCGTGGAAGTGGATTTTGTGCCGTTGCCGAACAACAAAGCCGGCGAACTGTGCGCCACATTTGATCTGGTGCTGGGTCGCACACCTGAAGGCTGAAATGGTGCGTCGAGCTTTCATGATGGGATGATCGATCCGGTTGTTGATCGATGACGCCATGTGAATCCGTAAACTCCTATGGAATTGATGAATCATGTGTGATTTGTACCGAATATTATCATTTATGTTGTTGCCGTGGATCACTGTGACTCCTGCGCGTGCTCAATCCCCCGCACCCCCCGTGAAGGTGGAAGCGTTGCGAGTGACGGCTCAGGTCTTTGAGGAAAAGATCAAGTCCGTGGGATCGATGAGAGCTAATGAGTCGGTCACCTTGGTGGCGGAAACCTCGCTGCGTTTGACGAAAATTTGTTTTGTCGAAGGTGCCGAGGTCAAGGCTGGTGAATTGTTGTTCCAGTTGGATGATGCGCAATTGCAATCAGAGCTGAAGGAAATCGAAGCGCGCCTTGCTCTGGCGAAAGCCAACCTTCGACGGGCGCAGGAATTGCTGCCTTCCAAAGCGGTGAGCGAATTCGATGCCGAACTTGCGGCTGCGGAAGCACAAAGTTGGGATGCGCAACGACAAACCAAGTTGGTGCAACTGGCGCGGACAAAAATCGTGGCTCCTTTTTCTGGCAGACTGGGAACGCGCAAAGTCAGCGAAGGAGCGTTTCTCACGCCAACCATTCCATTGGTGGATCTGCAGGATTTGTCGCGAATCAAAATTGATTTTACATTGCCCGAACGATATGCGCTGGCGATACACGAGAAACAGCCATTTACGTTTATCGTTGCGGGCCAGGGGCTGGTGCGCCAAGGCGAGATTACTCTCATTGATCCGGTGATTGATGCACAAACCCGGAGTCTTGTGATTTGCGGCCTGTGTTCGCAGCCGCAAGGTTTGAAACCGGGTGGTTTTGTTGATGTCACATTATCAGTGGGTGGTGACCGCAAATCCCTCATGGTGCCCAGCCCGGCCATCGTGCCATCGCCCCGCGGTCATGGCGTCTATATCATCGACTCCGGTAAAGCGCGGTTCCAGAGCGTGATGATTGGCACACGCACGGAGGAAAGCGTTCAGATTTTGAGCGGCCTCGCAGAAGGTGACTTGATCGCCACCACCAATCTCAATCGGATCCGCCCCGGGGCGGAGGTCATCCTCGTGAACCAGCCATGAGTCTTTCCGACGTATGCATTCGCCGCCCGGTGCTGGCCATGGTGATGTCACTGATCATCGTGCTATTTGGCGCCACCGGCTTTTTTTATTTAGGAGTCCGTGAATATCCGGCCGTGGATCCTCCTATTATTACGATTCAAACGACCTATCCGGGTGCGAATCCGGATGTGGTGTCCGCTCAGATCACCGAACCACTGGAGCAGGTGATCAATGGCATTGCCGGCATTCGTACCATGAGTTCCGAATCGCGCGAAGAGCGCAGTACGATCACTGTGGAATTCACGTTAGACTCCGATCTTGATGCCGCGGCAAACGATGTGCGCGATCGCGTTGCCCGGGCGGCGCGAAATCTTCCCGTAGACGCGAATTCTCCGGTGGTGGAAAAGCAGGATGCCGACTCCATGCCGATTGTTTTTCTATCGATGGAGAGTGAAAAACGTGGAATTTTGGAAGTCAGTGACTATGCCGATCGTGTGGTGCGCGAACGCATGGAAACGATTCCCGGAGTTTCTTCGGTGAGGATCTTTGGTGAGAAACGATATTCCATGCGATTGTGGATGGATCCCTTGAAAATGGCGGTTCATCAGGTCACCCCGCAGGATGTTCAAGATGCGTTGAATCGCGAGAACGTGGATTTGCCCAGCGGACGCATCGAGGGTAGTTCGAACGAATTGACTTTGCGAACTTTGGGCCGTTTATCCACGCCCGCGCAATTCGAGGATCTGATCATCCGTCGTGAAAATCAGAGGCAAATTCTTTTTCGAGATATCGGTCATGCAGAATTGGGACCGGAAGTCCTGAGAACAGGCTTGAAAGGGCAAGGTGTGGCGAAGATCGGCGTGGCCATTATTCCGCAGCCGAACACCAATGCGATCGCCATCGCCGATGAGTTTTATCGCCGCATGAAGGAAGTGGGTCGTGAGTTGCCCGAGGATATATGCTTGGAAATCGGTTATGATTTCACCCGCTTTGTCAGGGCCAGCGTGCAAGAAGTGAAGGAAACCTTGATTGTGGCGTTTGCTTTGGTCGCTGTGATCATTTTTGTTTTTTTGCGCGATTGGAGGTCGACGATCATTCCCGTCATTGCGATACCAGTAAGCATCATTGCTGGATTTTTCATCATGTATGTTGCCGGATTTTCCATCAACGTTCTGACCTTGGTGGCGATTGTCCTGTCCATTGGCTTGGTTTGCGATGATGCGATTGTGGTGTTGGAAAATATTTATGCCAAGATCGAAGCTGGCATGTCTCCGTTGCAAGCGGCTCATGAGGGATCGCGTGAAATTTATTTTGCAGTGATTTCCACCACGGTGGCATTAGCTGCGGTATTCACGCCCCTGGTCTTTCTATCAGGTTTGACTGGTCGTTTGTTTCGCGAGTTTGGCATTACCATCGCGGGCTGCGTTATGGTTTCGGCATTTGTGGCATTGACCTTGTCACCCATGATGTGTCGTTATTTGTTGAAGCCCCATGGTGATCAACCGCATTGGTTTTATCGCAGTACGGAACCGTTTTTTCGTTTTCTTATGGCGGGTTATCGCTCGATGTTGGCACCGTTTTTGCGTTGGCGTTGGATCTCCCTGCCGATTTTGATTACCAGCGCGTTTTTGATTTGGAAGATGTGGATGATATTGCCGAGAGAGCTGGCTCCGCTAGAAGATCGTGACAACATCCGTGTCAACATTACGGCCCCAGAAGGGGCGACGATGGAATACACGGAGAGTTGGATGGAAAAAATCGATGCTTACGTAAACGATCAGGTTCCTGAAACGTATCGCACATTCAGTATTCTCGGCGGTGGCATGGGGCGGACGGATGCGAATGCTGCCATACAGAACATATACCTCAAGCCACCAGCTGAACGCCAGCGCAGCCAAGCGCAAATCACCGAGCAGGTTACTCGTGACATGGCTGACTTCACTGGTGTTCGTGCGTTTGCCTCCCAGCCGCCCACCATTGGCGATCGTCGTGCCGGGCAACCACTGGCGTTTGTGCTCCAGGCACCCAACTTCGAAAGCATGGTGCAAATCCTGCCGAAATTTCTTGAAGCAGCCGGCAAGAGCCCGAAGATTCGCCAGCTCGATGCCGATCTGAAAGTGAATCGGCCTGAGGGGGTCATTTCCATCAATCGTCAGCGCGCTGCGGAATTGGGTATCTCTGTCCAGGAAATTGCCCGCACGTTGGAATTCGGCTATTCCGGACGACGGTTTGGCTATTTCCTCAAAAACGGCAAGCAGTATCAAGTCATTGCCCAAATGCAACGCGAGGATCGGAATGACCCCGGTGATTTGAAACAATTGCATGTGCGGACTGCCGCAGGAGCGATGGTGCCATTGGACCATCTGATTACCTTGGAAGAATCCGCAAGTCCTGCAGCGATATTCCGATACAACCGTTTTGTTTCGGCAACGATCAGCGGCACGCCCGCACCGGGTTACACTTTGGGCGACGGTATTGACGAAATGAAGCGCATTGCCAATGAGGTATTGCCGGAAAATTTCCGCACGACTCTGGCCGGTCAATCGCGGGATTTTGTCGATAGCTCGTCATCGTTATTATTCGCGTTTGTTCTCGCCTTGTTGATCATCTATCTGGTGCTGGCGGCGCAGTTCGAGAGCTTCCGCGATCCATTCATCATCATTCTGACCGTACCTTTGTCGCTAGCCGGAGCATTGCTGTCATTGCATTGGACAGGGCAAACATTGAACATTTTCAGCCAGATTGGCATCATCATGCTAATTGGCATCGTCACCAAAAACGGCATTCTGATTGTGGAGTTCGCCAATCAGCAGCGCGAACGCGGCATGAATCAGCTCGACGCGGTGTTGGATGCGGCGGTCAGTCGATTCCGGCCGATTCTCATGACCAGTTTGTCCACGATATTTGGCATTCTGCCGATTGCACTCTCTTTGGGTGGCGCTGGAAGCTCGAGGCAATCTCTAGGAATCGCGGTTGTCGGCGGCTTGTTCGTATCAGGCCTATTGACCTTGTTTGTCGTGCCGGCGGTATACGCGCTGTTTTCGAGCAAAAAGCGCCATGTCACAAGTTATTGATTTGTTAGATTTTTTGTATTGTGCGATCACGTCTGATCCATCAAAGTGATTGCGATATGGAACTACTCGTTGCAACCCTATGTGATACCGCCGTGGAAAACCAAGGCAAACTCAATGTTCTCGGAGCTTTTGATGCGATTGTCGCACAAAGTTTTCCTGCACGTTTTGCCTGCAATCTGGCGCTGCGCTTCAGCTTCACTTCCGCTGATCATGGCAGCCATAAGTTTTCGATCCTGTTGGTCGATGACGCTGAGGCTCCCACGGAAAACACCCAGGAGGAATCCGACATGCAAGTGAACATGCCCGATGGCACAGCTGGATTCTCCACACAAAACCTTATCACCCCGCTGCAAGGCACAGTGGCCAAGGCCGGCATCTATCACTTCGATATCCGCTTCGATGGAAAAGTGTTGGTGCGTGTGCCTTTGCGCGTGATCAATCAAGCTGACATCGCTCAACCTGCATAAGGATTGAATTTTTGATCAACCTTGATCCCGCTTCTTCCATGGAAGGAGCGGGATTTTTTTGCGCTTGATCTCAAAGCGAACCCGAGATTGCTGACGGAGAATCGGAGGTTTAGGAAGGCTCTTTATCGAGATGAAATGCATCGTGAACCGCGCGGGCGGCGTCTTCGATGAAGCGCTCGTCGACCGTCACTGCGATTTTGATTTCCGATGTGGAGATCATGCCGATATTGATGCCCGCATCGCCCAGTGCCTTGAACATCGTAGCGGCAACACCGGAGTGCGAGCGCATGCCGATGCCCACGGCGGAGAGTTTTGCGATGCCTCCCTCGGTTTCCACCTTGGCGTGAGTGCTGAGTTTTTCCAGTACTGGCTTCAGTGCTGCCTGGGCTTTGCCGAGATCGTTCGAATGCATCGTGAAAGAGTGGCGAGCAAAGCCATCGTTGGCGATGTTCGAAATGATCATGTCCAAATTGATTTCGGCATCACCGAGCGCGCCGAGAATGGCGCCGGACATACCTGGTTCATCAGGGATGCCGGTGACGGTGACGCGGGCTTGGGAGCGCTCGATACTGATTCCACGTATGACGACGTTTTCCATGGCAGGATGTTCTTCTAGGACTAGGGTTCCGGGATTTTGATTGAGACTGGAGCGCACCTCGAAGACAACACCATATTTTTTGGCGAACTCGACGGAGCGGGATTGCATGACTTTGGATCCGGATGATGCCATTTCGAGCATTTCATCATAGGAAATTTCCGGTAGTTTGCGCGCATTGGGCACGATGCGGGGATCGCAGGTATAGACGCCATCGACGTCTGTAAGTATCTGGCAGACATCGGCTTTGACGGCAGCAGCGATGGCAATGGCAGTGAGGTCCGAGCCACCACGGCCCAATGTGTGAATCATTCCTTCGGGAGTGATTCCTTGGAAGCCTGCAACGACCAAGGTTTTGCCCTCGCCAAGCAGTTGATTCATCAGTGTGGGATCGATGTCGAGAATGCGCCCGCGTGTGTGGGATCCGGTGGTGAAAATTCCCGCCTGACGACCCGTGACGGATGCCGAGTCCACACCGATCTCCTGCAGTGCCATGGCAACCAAGGCGATGGATTGTTGCTCCCCGGTGGATACGAGCACATCAAGTTCACGCTCCGAGGGGTTGGGAGTTAGCTCGTGAGCCATTTTGAGCAAACCATCCGTCACTCCTGACATGGCGGATACCACGGCGACCACCTGATTGCCTTCATCGCGGGTTTTTTTCAAACGCGCGGCCACATTGCGAATGCGATCGAGCGAACCAACGGACGTGCCGCCATATTTTTGAACGATGAGAGCCATGGTAGGTAGCGGCGGGAAATAAAGGAGAAATCGACCTTGTTGGCAAGCCATGATTTGATCTCTTCGTGTCTGCATTTGCCAGTTTATCATTGTCTGGTGTGGCATTTCTGCTACGGCTTGGCGCGACGCGATGCGGGTCTCTTGATGATTCGGATGACTGCGTTGCCTCACGTTTTCTGGTCCGTTTCTCATGACTGATATCACTTATTGGAGCCATAGGCTCACCGACCGTGCGCAACCCCTGCGTGTTCATTTGATTGGAGTTGCGGGATCGGGCATGAGTGGACTGGCCTTGTTGCTGATTGGCATGGGTCATCAGGTAAGTGGTTCGGATCGCGTCACAAGTCAGGAAACTGAGCGATTGCAGGGAGTGGGCCTGCAGTTTTCTTCGCCTCACACTGCGGAGGCTGTGGCGGGTGTGGATCTGGTGGTGTTCAGTTCAGCGATACGCCCAGAAAACCCTGCCTATGCTGCGGCGCAAGCGGTTGGTATTCCGCTGCTGCGCCGTGCCGAATGTCTCGCTGCGATTTTGCATACGAAAAAAGGCATCGTGATTTCCGGTACACACGGTAAAACCACGACTTCATCGATGACCGCACATATCTTGCGCGAAGCGGGATTGAAGCCCAGTCATTACGTCGGTGCGGAAATCCCTGTGTTGGGTAGCAATGCCCGATGGGACGAAGAGGGAGAATACATGGTTGCTGAGGGCGATGAAAGCGATGGTACACTGGCGCTCTATCAAACGGAATGTTCGATTGTGTTGAACATTGAAGCCGAGCATCTTGATTACTATCGCGATCTGGATCACATTTGCGAGGTTTTCACCAAGTTGTTAGATCAGACGCGTGGTCGCATCGTGTACTGTAAGGAATGCCCCGTCGCCACACGGCTCAATGAAAATCGTGTCCAAGCTGTTTCCTATGGTTGGAATGATGCCAATTACGTTGCTGCCGATGTCCGTGAATTGCGTGGTTCTTCTGCATTCTCGGTGTGGCGTGATGGTGCCTTGTTGGGAAGCATCGAGTTAGGCATTCCCGGAAAACACAATGTGCTGAATGCCTTGGGTGCGATTGCCCTGGCGGATGGCGTGGGGGCAAGTTTTCCGTTGATGGCACGCGCGCTCTCGACTTTCGCCGGTGCCAAAAGACGATTCGAAACCAAGTACTTGTCGCGCGATTTTCGCATCGTGGATGATTACGGTCACCATCCCACTGAGTTGGCTGCCACTTTGCAAACCGCCCGTTCGCTCAATCCAGGGCGGGTTGTGGTATTGTTTCAGCCACATCGCTTCACGCGCACGCAGGCGTTGGCGGATGATTTTGGCAAGGTCTTGCAAGCGGCGGATCTGGTCTTTCTTACGGATGTCTATGCGGCCAGTGAAAAGCCCATCGAAGGCATCAGCGGCTTGACCCTGGTGGAAGCGATGAAACGTCATGGGGATTGCAAAGTGGTTTCCACACCGGCCGTGGCTCGTGCTCATTACGAAGTGGGCAATGCTCTGGAACCCGGTGATTTGTTGATCACGTTGGGTGCCGGAAATGTCCACGAGGCGGGCACGCGCATCGCAGAAGATTTGAAAATTCTCGAGGAAATGCTCCGGCTTGTGCCATCTGAGGAAATGGAGGGCAAGTTGTATGAGCCGATGCGTCGTCACACCACCATGTTGGCCGGCGGACCCGCGCAATACTGGCTGGAGCCGCATAGTTTTCGCGCTTTTGCTGAGGTGGTTGGCTATTGCCGTGAACGCGGCATTCCCTTGCGCGTGGTGGGTCGGGGCTCGAATCTGTTAGTGCGAGATGGCGGGATACGCGGTGCCGTGGTTCATCCCACAGGCGGCGCGTTTTCTGAGGTGCGCGTGGAGAATGGCAAGGTCATCGCCGGAGCTGGTGCGCGCTTAAAAAAAGTTGCGAGTGTTGCTCAAGCTGCTGGCCTCGGTGGATTCGAATGGATGGAGGGCATACCCGGCAATGTCGGCGGAGCACTGCGCATGAATGCTGGCGCCATGGGCGTGGAAATGTTCGACCAAGTGGTGGATGTCACTGTTCTCGACGAGGAAGGCAACATCCGCACACTGGCTCGCGAAGAGGTGGATGTGCATTATCGCAATGTTCCGTTCCTTCGTCGCAATTTCGCGTTGGAAGTCACTCTTACGGGACCACCAGATACGCCGGAAAATATCCAGGAGCGCTGGGACGCATCACGCAACAAACGTCGTGTTTCTCAACCCATCGCCGCCAGCGCCGGTTGTATGTTTAAAAATACGATGAATCTTCCCGCAGGAAAGCTGGTGGATGAGCTTGGGCTCAAGGGCACTCGTCATGGCAAAGCCGAGGTCTCTCCCATACATGCGAATTTCATCGTCAATACTGGTGGTGCACAGACAAGTGATATCCTCTCATTGGTCGAACAAATCCGGCAAAAAGCCCGCGACGACCGAGGTATCGAGATGGAAATGGAAGTGAAAATCATCGGCGAGGATGAATCGACATTTTGATCCTGACTTGCGACAATGGAACAATTCCCTCCTTTGCTTGGATCGAGCCATGTGCTAACGATGGTGCATGCGTTACGTATCGATTCCCTTGTTTTCTGCGGTTGTCATCGTCAGCCCCGCGTTTGCTCAAAAAAAGGAAGCCGAGGGCCGTCTGCAAGCCACGGAATGGGCTAACGAATCGCTACTCGGTAGCCCCGTGGCGATCTCGATGGATACTCAGGGCAGAGCGTATGTGACGCAGACCGTACGCCGCAAGGAGAGCGAGCTCGACATCCGTTCGCATCGCGATTGGGTGACGTCCACTCTCGCGATGGAGAGCGTGGCCGAGCGCGAGGCATTTTATCGTCGTGCGATGTCACCGGAATTGAGCGCGCGCAACAAAAGCTGGCTGAAGGATCGCAATGGCGATGGGATTTCGGATTTCCGTGATCTCGCCGTTCTATCGGAAAAAATTCTGCGCATCGAGGACAAACAGGGCACCGGTCTTGCTGACACGTCCACGGTGTTTGTCGATGGCTTGAATGACCCGATGACTGGTGTGGCGGCGGGAGTCATGAGTTATCAGGGAAGCGTCTATGTGACGGCGATTCCGCGTCTGTGGAAATTTGATGACAAACGTCCGCCGGGTCCTGCCGATTTCACGAAAGAGATCATGTTCGAGGGATTCGGTGTGCACGTTGCCTACTCCGGACACGACATGCATGGATTGACGGTAGGTCCGGATGGAAGAATCTACTGGACCATAGGCGACAAAGGTCTCAACGTGACAGATGCTCGAGGGAAAAATCACAAAGTGCCCCATGAGGGTGCGATTCTGCGCTGCGAGATGGATGGCAGCGGTTTCGAAGTTTTTGCCCGCGGTTTGCGCAATCCGCAGGAGATCGCCTTTGATCGGTGGGGCAATCTTTTCAGCGTGGACAATGATGGCGACTTCAAGGGGGAACGCGAGCGTTTCGTATACATCACGGAGAGCAGCGATAGTGGATGGCGTTGCAATTGGCAGTACCGCGGCGGTGATTACAATCCGTGGATGGACGAAAAGCTGGCCGTTCCTGCGTGGGATGGTCAGGCTGCCTACATCACACCGCCATTATCCAATTACTCCGATGGTCCTAGCGGGTTTGCCTACAATCCCGGCACGGCTTTGGGTGATGAATGGAAAGATACATTTTTCGTCACGCAATTTCCGGGTCGCAAACTTTCCGCCTTTCAGGTCGAAGCTGTGGGGGCGGGATTCCGGATGGTGAACGAACGATTGGCGCACAGCGGGCCGATGATGACGGGTTTGTCCTGGGGTCCTGATGGAGCCTTGTATGTAGCCGATTGGAACAGTGCGGTGTGGGAGCCTCACAACAAAGGCAAAATCTGGAAGCTCGATGTGGAGGAAAAATCCCGTAATGCAAGGCGTGCGGAAACCAAAGTTCTTTTGCGTGATGGTCTCACGAAAAAAAGCAAAGATGAGCTGGTCGTGCTGCTGAGTCATGCTGATCAACGCGTGCGCCTCGCTGCACAATTCGCTTTGGTGGAGAAGGGTGCGTTTCAGGAATTGCTCTCTCACGCCATCGAGCTGGGAGATGTGATGGGACGCATTCATGCGATCTGGGGACTGGGGCATTTGGGCCGCCGCGATGTCTCTCCGCTCACGGCTATCACATCATTGCTCAAGGACAAAGAGCCGGAGGTCCGCGCGCAAACAGCAAAAGTTCTGGGCGATGCTTCCGTCAACGCCGCAGCATCCTTGATAAAAAATGCGTTAGACGATGCCGAGCCACGCGTCTGTTTTCATGCCGCGCTCGCACTTGCCAAAACAGGAACCCTGACGGAACTGCCGGCCATTGTGGAAATGCTCGACAAGCGCGCGACAACTGACCGGTTTCTCCGGCACGCGGGTATCACCGCGTTGGCGGGGTGCGCGGCAAAACATCCCGAGTCACTGGCTCGGCTTTATGATCATAAAAACACGACGGTTCGAATTTCCGCTGTGGTTGCTTTGCGTCGCTTGCATGCGAAGGAAGTGGCGGTTTTTCTGAAGGATCCCGATCCGCTTGTTGTGGCTGAGGCTGCGCGTGCGATTCATGATGACGATTCCATTCCCGCGGTTTTACCGGAATTGGCTGCCTTGCTTACGGTGGCAAACACACACGATCCTGTGGTAATCCGGCGCGCCATTTCGGCGAATTTGCGCATGGGTGGATCGGCTGCGGCACAGGCGCTTGCCAGCTATGCGACCACGACAACCGCCCCCGAAAGCATGCGTCAGGAAGCATTGGAAGCCCTTCTTACGTGGTGTGAGCCGGAGCCCTTAGACCGGGTGGAGGGGCGCTATCGACCACTGGAAAAACGCGCGATCGGAGAATTGCAGGCAGCCCTTACTAGTATGGCGGATAAGTTGTTAGGTGATGCATCGGCAAAAATCCGCGAGCTCTCCTGTCAACTTTTGCGTGTGGCACAATACCAGCGTGTCAGCGATGCCCTGCATCGTTTGGTCGCGGAGGAAAAACAACCGGCCAGTGTGCGCAAGGCGGCTCTTGAAACTCTCGCAGCTCTCCAAAACCGCGACCTGTCCCGCGCTAGCGCGATCGCGCTGGGATCGAACGATTCGAATCTCCGCAGTTGTGCCCTGCAACTCCTCGCCCGCTCCGGCGGAGCCGGTGATTCCGTCGTGCCATTGATCGAAGAGGTGTTGGAAAAAGGCAATCCTGCCGATATGCAGGATGCTTTCGCCACCTTGGGCGGTATCAAGAGTCCTGCAGCGGTTCAGTCCTTGCAAACATGGATGAAAAAACTCGCTGCCGGCAAGGTTCCCGAGAGCGCCCGTCTCGATCTGTTAGAAGCTGCGCGCGCACAGAGTGATGCGCTCTTGAACGAGCTCATCTCCGCCTATGAGAAAAACAAATCCACCGACGACAAACTCGCTGCTTTCCGCGAAACCATACAAGGTGGCAATGCCGAGCGTGGCAAACACATCGCATTAGAACATCTTGCCGCCCAGTGCACCCGTTGCCACAAGATCGGCGGCGATGGCGCGGAAGTGGGACCGGATCTTTCCAAAATCGGCAAACGCATGAACCGTGAGCAATTGTTGGAAGCGGTTGTGCTCCCTAGCGCCACCATTGCCAAAGGTTACGACTTGATCATGATCACTTGCAAGGATGGCAAAACATTCAGTGGCAGCGTCGAAAAGGAAAATGCTGCGGAATTGCAACTGCGCGGCGCCGAAAAATCCCTCACCACCATCGCCCTCGATCAAATCGTCCAGCGTACGACTCCTACTTCGATGATGCCTCCCATGGACACCATGCTACAAAAACGTGAACTGCGGGACCTGATCGAATACCTCACCACTCTCAAATGAGTTGACGGTGGCGTTTCTAATGGGATCAAGATCGATGTTTTGAAAGCTTATGGATTTTGCTCCTGTGGATGGTTCTTCAGCCACTGCTCGGCTTCTTGCGGTTTACGATTTTTCCATTCATCCAACAATTGTTCCATGGTCTCCTTCCGGATCGTTGCATCAGAAATGGCGGATGCCAGTTTCACTGCCTCTTGAGGTGCTTGATCGACCATGATGGTCGAGGCCGTTACGCGGAGTTGATCTGATTCAGGTCCGGCGGTTTGTTCTTGAATCCAAGAGGTAAGTGAATCGCGTTGCTGCAGTGACCAAACCCTAACGGCTTGGTCGAGGGCATCCGCTTGTTCGGGTGATTCTGGCAAGTCGAGTGTCCACCGAACCGCTGATGGTGGATCGATGCCTGCCCAGGTTTCCGCCAATGTGGGAATGGCACGCTCGCGGGTTTTACCCTCGGGAAACTGTGCGGCCCACTGTGCGGCCTTGGCGGGGTCGGAGGAGCCCCACACGGAAAGAACCATGGCAAAGGCGTTTTCCTTTAGCGAATCAGGCAAACGGTTTGCCCACGCCGCTGCCGCGACAGGATCATCGGCAGACCACTCATTGAGCAATGTGTCCACCATGGCGTCCGCTCCTGCCTCCTGAACGTGAGCTGAAATCCACTCTCCTGCAGCAACGGGATCAATGGATGCCCATTCGAGCGCAAGATGGAATCTTGCGTTATCTTTCAACTCTCCTTCCGGCTGGGATTCGACCCATTCTGCCGCGCTCCCGGCATTCTGATTCAACCATGTGGACATGGTTGTTGATAATGCGGCTTCCGCTACTGGGGATGGTCGCAACCCGGTGACCCACTGAGCAGCAGCTACCGGATCTTGTTCCGCCCAACTGGTAGCGATGGCAGCATAGGAACCGCTCAACTGCGTGCCCGTCAAATGTTCTTTTGCCCAAACTGCCGCAGCTTGAGGATCCCGCGTTGCCCAGCTGCCGCATGCTGCGGCCAAGCATTCGCTCTTGAGCCGGCCCGCACCCAGTGCTTGTACGGCCTGCATGGCCGCTTCGGGATCACGCAAGACCCATTCTTTAAGAACGTTCTCCAAAGACGCCAGTCGTTGACGTTGGTTGGTTATGGCCAATCCCTCTGACCAGTTTTTTTCGAAAAAATGAGAGGATTTGTCTTCACTCAATTCAGGCGTTTTTCTGTGTTGTGTAGGGTTTGTGGATGCATCTACGTCACGATGCCATGGATCTTGGTATGGATGAATCTTTTGGCTCTGCCAGTATGAAAAAAACGATTTCCCTGCTAGGCATGCCAAAGATACCCCGACGAAAAATCCATAAAAGAACACTTTGCCGGAAGACCGTTTTGCTTGGGTAATCATAGCGAATAAGAATTGATGATCCAAACCGGTGAAGGATCCAAACAAGAACTCCAGCAACTTCCGTCGCTGGAGTTCTCTAACAGTTAAAGAAGAGACAATCGATCAGAGAATAACGTCATCGTCGTCGTCTTCCTCATGATCGTCATCCTCGATGTCATCGTCGCCATCGCCGTCGTCATCGTCGTCGATATCATCATCGATATCGTCGCCATCATCGTCTTCATCTTCATCAGAGTCTTTACCGTCGCCATCCACGTCATCATCGAGATCGTCTTCAATCGAATCACCATCGATGTCGTTTTCGCTGTCGGCGCTGTCTTCTTTTTCATCACCGTCAATGTCGAGTTCTTCAGAAGAATCATCGTCCAGACCGTCACCATCGATGTCGAACTCGTCCAGATCGTCGTCCTCAAGACCGTCGCCATCGATGTCAAGTTCGGCAGCTGCATTGTCAAGTTTGCCATCGCCGTCGATGTCTTTTTCATTTGTTGCATCATCGTCCAGCTCGTCACCGTCGATGTCTTCCTCTTCGGAGGAGTCGTCATCTAGGCCGTCGCCATCGATGTCATCCTCGTCGAGATCATCATCATTCAAGCCGTCGCCATCGATGTCGAGCTCGCCCATCGTGTGGTCGAGTTTGCCATCACCGTCGATGTCTTTTTCACGTGATGCGTCGTCTTCAAATTCATCGCCATCAATGTTTTCTTCCTCAGCGGAATCGTCTTCCAGGCCATCGCCATCGATATCATCTTCTTCACCTGAATCATCTTTGAGACCATCACCGTCGATATCGAGCTCACTGGCAACACCATCCAGCTTGCCATCGCCGTCGATGTCCAGTTCCTGCAATGCGTCATCGGCAAGACCGTCACCGTCAATATCCAGTTCTGCATCATCATCATCAGCAAGACCATCGTCATCGATATCGGTTTCCGCCGGGTCGCCGTTGAGAAGTTTGTCGCCGATGTATTTTTTGCGAAATGGTCCTGACCGCGCAATGCCGCCATCGACGTTGGTATCACGAGCGTTCGGACGTCCATCGTTATCGATATCGGGATCTACCGCGTTGGGAATACCGTCACCATCGAGATCACGAATGACAGGTTCTTCCGCGTGGACGGAGAGGGAAGTTAGAGATAAAGCGCCTGTGAGGATCACTGGCAGACTGAGACCTTTGGCAAGTCGACTGATGGAGTAGGGTTTGGGTTTCATTGGTTTTTTTAGCGTTAGGTAACCACTAATATTATGAAGGAGAGGTTTGTCAATCAAAATTGTAGCGAAAGCAAAATGCTCATTTGAACATCACAAGGATGAAATCGCGACATAAAGTCGGCTTGTGATGGTTCTATGCTTGCGCTAAGGTGAGCCATGTTTCGTGAAATGCTCGTTATCTTGATCGCCTGCGGGCCGCTTCCCGCTCAGGACACGGCATTGGCACGGCGGGAATTCGCGCGCGCAGTATTGGCTGGTTTGCGCGGTGATCAGGAGGGTAAGCAGCGCCATGAAGAGGCGGCACGGATAGCGCATCCGCAGGCGATTTTGTTGGTGGATCGTGCGGCGCAAAGAGCTTTCGCCACGGGTGATATCAAGACTGCCTCGACGCTTTATCGGACGCTGGCTCAGGACCGTCGGGATTCTCTACACGCGCAGTTTCTTTACATCGATTTTCTCCGAAGTCAGAGCAGAGAGGACGATTTTGCCATGAAATTGGCGGTGGAAGCTCTGGAAAATCTTGAGCAGTCTCATCCTGCCAATCGCGAGGTGGTAGAACGATTGTTGCGATCCTACGAACAACAGGGGCAGCGTGCCAAGTCGGAGGCCCTTTATCAGCAATACCTCAAGCAACCGAATGCCGATCCCGCGGTAGCGGAAATGTTTACACGCATCTTGCGCGAAAAAGACGATGCGGTATCGCGTGATCAATTGGATCGGATGTATCGGCAGCGCATCGAAGAGAGCCCGGAAGACCCCGTGCTGGCGCGGGCGGCATCGGAGCATTTTCGTAAGACTCATCGCATACCGGAAGCGATTGCAATACTGCAACGACACGCCAAGGTGGCTCCGTCTTCGCTCGACATGCGCGTGCGTCTGGGGGTGTTGCTATTGGCAAACCAGCAAGAGGCGGAAGGTGAAGCGGCGCTGCAAGCCGCATTGGCGATCGATCGCGGTCTTTATCTGGCACATCAATCGCTTGCAAAGCTATACACAAAACAGGAAAAAGCGGATCGGGCGCGTGGTCACCGTGCTGAAATGCTCAAGTTGCGCGGTGGTGATACTGACGAATTTCGCGAGGTGGCCGGTGATTATCTCGAAGCCAACGATGCCAAAGCCGCCAGAATTTTGTTAGAAAAAGCCTGCTTTGACTATCCGGATGACGGGGACCTGCTCTACCTGCGGGCGGTGGCCACACACCTCGATGCGGTTGAGAGAAACAAAGCTCCTGCATTGTTTGATGCAGCGGAGAAAAAGGCAAAGGAGCCGACAAAAAATCCAGTTTACCTGAGGTATGCGGCGGAATCGTATGCAAATGCTCAGCAATTCGAAAAAGCGGAAAATTTACTGCGCGCTGCCATCAAGGCCTATCCTGCCAGCGCAAAAAAAGACAGTGCCGCAGCCATGAGATTATTGGCCGGTTGGTGGCAGCAGCAAAATAAAAATGTGGATGCCGCCAAAGCGTTGTTGCAGAGGGCGGAACTGCTGGAAAAATGATTTTTTCCGAACGCTACGGATTAATCCCGTGCTATGTTTGTTATTTCCGACACGGCGAAGGGAAAAACACTGGACGTTCCATGCGAATCTGGCGAGGTTGGCGCGGTGACAACTGCTTCCCCATCCTTGGCTCTGTTCGGTCTGCCCGATGAACGCAGATTGATAGGATATGGTCCATTCACCCGCAGCGCCCGCTGTCCCGATAGCGGCGTGGCATTCTATCGCAATGATTTCGGACTCTCTTCTGAGGAGCCGTGGTTGATTCCCGCACGTTGGGAAATCGTTGATGCCGCAAGTTTGCCCGATGCGGTCATGCCACGCATCGAGTGGCAAGCACCTGACGCCGCTTCTTTCGCTCAGGTATTTCAGGAAATTTCACTGGCGATCCGCCGCGGTGTTTTTGAAAAAACCGTGCCTGTCAGTGTGGAGCGCGGTGAGTTGTTAGAAGGAGATCTCAAGGACCTCGCACATGCGTTTGCGCGTGTGGCGGCACCCAAGATTTCTTATGCATGGATTGATGGCGATACGGGCTTTGCCGGTGCCACCCCCGAGCTCTTGTTTGCGCTGCAAGATCAGCAATTGCAAACCATGGCACTGGCGGGAACGGCGCGCAGCGAGGAACGGGAAATTCTTGCGGTGGATGAAAAGGAAATTCGCGAGCATGAGTTTGTCGCCCAGAGCCTGATGGCCAAACTTGCCGACCTGGGGACCTTGATCCGTCAGGAGCGCAACATTCTCGATTTGGGTCCCATTGTTCATTTTCAAACCTTGATTCATGTGGATCTGGAACAGACGATCAGCATCGATGCGCTCCTGCGCAAATTGCATCCTACTCCAGCGTTGGGCCCCCTGCCCCGCACCAAGGAAACGATGGACCTTTTGCTCGGATGGCGTCAATCACTGGGTTGTCCAGCGGAGTTCGGCGCACCCTTCGGATTATGGTATGAAAACGAATTCCGAGCGGTGGTGGCCATACGCGGCATCTGGTGGTCGGGTTCGCAGGTGTTGTTGCCCGCCGGATGCGGCGTCATCGAAGCCAGCCGCATGGTCAACGAGTGGCGCGAGTTGCGCTTGAAACGCGAGGCCGTCAAGTCCGCGATCGGAATCTAAGCTTTTTTTCATGAACTCTCTCAACAATCCCTTTCAAGAACGTGCCACACAACGCTTGGCGCCCGTGATGCAGGGACAGATTTCACCGGCAGAATCGATTTCCGCGTTCAAGGGTTTTTTGCAAGCGGAAGAACAAGTCATACGCCAGCGACATCGCGATGGCGCGGGTGGATTGGAAATCGCCGGTGCGCGTGCCCAATTGTTTGATGCCATATTGCACTCCGCTTATCACTGGGCCTTGGTCGCTGGTGAAAAAAATCCTCCGGTGTTTGCCGTAGTGGCAATCGGCGGTTTTGGTCGGGGCTTGCTCAATCCCTGCTCCGATATCGATCTCCTGTTTCTTCTTCCGCGTGCCTCTGACAAGATTCCCGCCGCTGCGAAGCAAGTGATCGAAAAAATCCTCTATCTGCTATGGGATATGGGATTGAAGATCGGGCACTCCGTGCGTTCCATCAAGGAATGCATCGCCGAGGCATATTCCGATCAGCAAAACAAAACCGCCATGCTGGATACTCGGCGCATCGCGGGTGATGAGGCTCTCTATCAGGAATACCGCAAGCGTTTTGAAAAAGAATGCGTGCAGAAAAAACAGGCGGCGTTTCTTGAATTGCGCCGCGAGGATCAACGCAACCGCCATGGCAGATATTCCAACACGCCGTTTCTCCAGGAGCCCAATGTTAAGGAATCCTGCGGGGGATTGCGTGACTATCACAACATCCTCTGGGTATCGCACGTCATGCATGGCATCACCGACCTCAAAGATCTGGTGCGGGAAAAAAAACTCAGTGCTCCGGCCCATGAGGAAATCAACGCGGCCTATGATTTTCTTCATCGTGTGCGCAACGAACTGCATTATGAGACCGGCAAGGCCAACGATATCCTCACCTTGCGTCTGCAAGGCATCGTGGCCACGACCTTCGACTATCCACAAAAAAGCATTCTGCGCCGTACCGAGGCATTCATGCGCCATTACTACACTCACACGCGGCACCTGTGGCAACACACGACGTCGCTGATGGAAATCTATCAGATTGAAAAAATGCAGGCCGCCAGTTCAGGTCTGCGATCGTTCTTGAGTTTCCGCAAGAGCAAGCGTGAGGAGTTCGATGGCTTTACGGCCAAGGACGGGCGAATCTATTCTCTGTCCGCCGATGTGTTTGTGAGTGACCCGAATCGGTTGATGCGCGTGTTCCAGCACTGCCAGTTGCGCAATTTGAAATTGTCTCCGCCGATGCGCAAGCAGATCAAGGAACATCTCGAACTGGTGGACAAAAATTTTCGCTATGCCAAGGCGAACCGCGACACGTTCCAAGCCATTCTCGAACGCAAGGGAGATGTGGCTCGTATTTTACGACTGATGCATCGCGTGCGTTTTCTCGGTCGGTATCTGCCGGAGTTCGATGCCATGGACTGTCTGGTGCAGCACGAGTTTTTTCACCGTTACACGGCCGATGAGCACACTTTGCGTTGCGTTGATCAGCTGGATGCCCTGTTGGCGGATGAATCACCACAGAACGCATTGTATCGCCGTCTGCTGCTCGATATTTCCGATCCCTATGCCTTGTATCTCGCCGTCATCATGCATGACACCGGTAGGGCGGAAGATGTGCGTGAACACATCGATGGTTCCACCATGCTGGCGAACCGGGTTTGCAAACGATTGCAAATTTCTGGCGCGCGTCGCGCTTTGTTGATGTTTCTTGTCGATAACCATCTGACCTTCTGGCGTACGGCGACCACCAAAAACATTGAGGATCCAAACGTGATCGCGGAATTTGCTGCCGTGATGAAGACCAAGGAGAATCTGGATGCCTTGCTCCTGTTCACCTATGCCGATTCCAACGGTACGGCACCGGATGCCTGGAACGGCTGGAAGGAGTCATTGATGCGCCAACTGCATGCCTCGACCTTGCAGTTTCTCGATCAAGGTCGTGACGGTTATACGGCATCGATTGGCGAGCAAAAACGCGAACTGCGCAATGCGGTGCTGGGCTTGATGCGTGACGACTATCATGTCTGGGTGAATGAGCATTTTGAACGGATGCCCGAGGCGGCATTCAGCTTTCGCGAGCCATCACACATTGTGACCCAGGTGCGAACGGTGCGGCATTTTGTGCGGCGTGAAGAATCGAGTGATTTGGCCTATTGCATCAAGTGGATTGATCATAGTGACAAGGGTTATTCCGAAATTGTTCTCGCCACGAGAAACCGTCCGAATCTGTTAGAAAAAATCTGCTGCGCTTTGGCATCGCAGCAAATCAACATTCTATCAGCTGATTTTTACACCCGCACGGATGGCATTGTCGTGGATATTTTCCGCGTCTGCAACATCAACTTCGAGCCGATCTCCGATACCGCGGTGCGCAAGCGTTTCACCGAAACCTTTGATGCCATTTTTGAAGATGAGGAATATCAGGCGGCGCAATACTTGAAGCGTAAGAAAAACTTCTTGGCGCCGCGTACGGATGGCGGCATTGCTTTTCCCGTGCGCAGCTACATCAGCAATGATCTGCACCCCGCTTGTACCACGATTGAAATTCAGGCGCTGGACCGCATCGGCTTGTTGCACGATCTTTTCCACGCGATCAATTCTCACGGTCTGGACACCGTGCATGCGAGAATATGCACGGAAAAAGGCGCGGCGGTCGATACCCTCTACATCACCCATCCGGGCGGTGCGAAGATTCAGGATGCGGCTCTTTTGCAGGAATTGAAACAAGACCTGGACGCCCTGTTGTTACGCGAGGAGTAAAACCATGAATGAGACTCCGGAAGATCGTCATCATCCACGTGATCCCTTGCATGGGATCACGCTTCAGCACATCGTGGAAACTCTGCAGATGCGTCATGGTTGGGAGGAGATGGGCGCGAGAATTCCGATTCGCTGCTTTCTTCTCAACCCCAGCGTCAAATCAAGCCTGACCTTTTTGCGCAAAACCCCATGGGCGCGCACGAAGGTCGAGGCCTGGTATGTTCGGGAAAGCCGTTAGATAAGCACGGTTTTATTCGGAGAAAATGCTGCTCAGTCCTCCGACGACCCCGCCCTGCTCCTGTCGTGTCCCGCTGGCGCCGACAATACGCGCGGCCATGCGACCGAACGGTAGGCTTTGCAGCCATACAGTGCCGTGGCCTTGCAGTGTCGCCAAGAAAAGGCCCTCGCCGCCGAGAATCATGGATTTCAGATTGCCCGCCCGCTGGATGTCGTAGCTGATCGTTTTGGTAAATGCCACCAAGCATCCGGTATCGACCATGAGTTTTTCGCCTTTCAGTTCCTTGCGAATCACCATGCCACCAGCGTGGATGAATGCCATGCCATCGCCGTTCAGTCGTTGTAAGATGAAACCTTCGCCTCCTAACAATCCGGCTCCCAGTTTCTGATGGAAAGCAACACCGACCTGGGTGCCCAAAGCTGCGCAAAGAAAGGAATCGCGCTGGCACAGCAGTTCGCCGCCGATTTGTGAGAGATCAATAGGGATGATGGTACCGGGATACGGCGAAGCAAAGGCCACGGTTTTTTTCCCCGCGCCGCGGTTGGTAAAATGTGTCATGAATAACGATTCGCCGGTAAGCGCGCGTTTGCCCACTTGCATCAATTTGCCCATGAATCCCGACTCCGGGTTGGAGCCATCGCCCATTTTGGTCTCAAAGGTGATGCCGTCCTCCATGTAGTTCATCGAACCTGCCTCTGCGATCACGGTTTCGTTCGGATCGAGTTCGATCTCCACCATCTGCATGCTTTCCCCGAGAATCGTGAAATCAATTTCGTGAGAGCGTTTTCCGCGCGCTGCTGGAAGCGGTGGAGGCGGCGGCGATCCGGCGGACGGAAACAATTGCGGCAGAACCTGACCCGCAGGTTTCCATTCCGTCATATCAGCTTTCCAAACAAAGGTTTCCGCGCGAAGAGTGCCGTTGCCCACCAGTTCGACGAGATTTTCCTCCGTAGTGGTGCCATTGCTACCCGAGAGTGTGTGATAGTGCCATTCCGTCATCGGTTCAAGCTTACGCCCCATGCCACAGCCCGCAATAGGAAAATGGCAACAAAATTCGAATCACGCCTGTGGTGAGTGCTTGTCAGATGCCGAAACTTCCATGATGTTGTCGCTTGCATAATCCTGAGATTTTGCGAAAAACAGCGCACGCATCCATCCTATGAAGCCGCACGAACTTTACAAAGCCGTCGATCCCGCCATCGTCACCCAAATGCTGGACTGGTTCCGATCGAACGATAAAAACGTCTACAAACACTGTGTCGCCACTCTGGCCAACGCCCGCAAACTTCGTCCGGTTTTCATTGCGAAAAAATCGATGGCGGATCAATACAAGTGGATTGCTCAAACCTTGCAATTGCGCGCGTCGGACACTCTCGGCGAACACCTGCTGCAAGCTTGGTTCATGGCGGGACATCAGGCCATGCTCGGCACCTTCTGCGATGCCTTGGGAATCCTGCATGATGGCAAAGGCTCCATTCACGGTGATCTACCCAAACTGCTCGACGATGAACGCCTTGATGCGGGCATTGCCAAGTTGTTGGAAAACAATGAGCCCAAAATTGTGGCTCTCTACCTTCACGTGTTCAACATGCAGCAGGAAGGTGGCTGGGACAACCTTGGCGGCCGTCTTGCCAGCAATCCGCAACTCGCACTCGCGTAAGTGCAGTCCCGTTACATTTTTCCATGTCCGAGATTCTTCAGGGCTTGTTGCTCGCGGTAGATGACCAACTGCGCTCCACTGAGACGCCCTATGTCAAGGCCACCTATGAGCGCTTGAGGAGTCTTGGCATGAATGACGGGCAAGCGCGCGAGGAGATTGCCGATTGTCTTGGTCAGGAGCTCGATGAGATGCTGGAGAAAAAGCGGCCCTTTGATCAAAAGTCCTACCGATCGCTGTTGGATGCGCTGCCATGGCAGGAAGAGCCCCTTGGCAGCAATGATTTGGGACAACTCTGATCAAAGATCCCGTTGCCAAAACTCCAGCCGGTTTTCCACTTCACCTATGGAATCGATTTGTTTCCACGCGAGATCAGCGCAAAGACCATTTGGTCGATAAAGACGATGGTTCCAAAAAGTCGTATGATCGCGGTAGCCATGTGGACGCAGTGGATGATCCTCCGCGCGTATGACCGAACAAAAAGCGGTAATGCGATATCCTAGCTCTCGGGCCTGTTTTTCACGATGATCGAAAAACGCATGACCGATGCCGCGACCGCGATAGGCTGACCGCAATACGGATTCTCCCAAGTAGTAGATTTCCGTGATGGATTTTCCTTGTTGCAGAAAAGGCAACTGGAAGCTTTCCTCGGCGTCTTTCAGAGGCAGGGCGGTGGAAATTCCGACGACATTGCTGCCGGCTAACGCGCAAACGAAGACGCTGTCAGGACTCTGCAGGTAGTGGGCGAGATATTCGCGCTCATATTCTTCCGAACCATCGTAGAGATAGGGGTATTCGCGAAAAACCTCGATGCGCAGACGTGCTGCCGCATCGAGGTAGGGAAGAATCTCCGCGCCGTGACAGGTGATGATGTTCACATCTTCCATCGACGGCACAAATGTTAGAAGCGATAGTCCATGTAGAACTGGAATTGGCCGCCCTTATCGGCAACCGGATCAGGAGACTGCAAGGGGAAGGCGTAGTCAAATGCGAGAGGTCCGAAAGGCAGGTTCAGACGCAGACCCAAGCCGGCATCGGTGTAGAGATCGGATGGGCTGATATCCCAAGCATCCTCATTCACGAAACCGGCATCATAGAACATGGCACCACGAACTTGTTCGAATAGGGGTATGGTGTATTCGACTGACATCCATGCCATGCTGTTTCCGCCGATGGTTTCCGCTGATGGTGTATCCCGTGGTCCCACATCACGGAATTCAAAGCCGCGCAGCGTGCGGGCGCCACCGAGAAATTGGCGGTCGAAGATGGGCACTTCTTTGTCATCAACGCTATCCACCATACCGATTTCACCATTGAGGGAAAGAATGGTGTCCCATTTGAGGTTCCAGTACTTTTGTCCAGATGCTGTAAATGTGATGGTGTTCACATCGCCGCCTAAGCCTGCATAATTGATGCCTGCATCGATCTTATGTCCTTCGCGCGGTGTTTGGTTGCTGTCTCGGCTATCATACACATAGTTGAGGCCCACCGAGCTGCGCACGTAGTCACCATCCAATGCAGCGAAGTAGTCATCGCGTGTGCCGTCAATGCCATCGTCATCAGGATCGATGTTGATGGTCTCGAAACGATATTCCGTTCGGATGTAGTCTCTTTCACCGAGAGGTTTGCGCAAGAAAACCGAGGCGCCTGCGTTTGATTGGTTGAAGTAATCGCTGAAGAACAAGGCATTGCGATAGAACAACTCTCCACCCAGCGCCAACTGTTTGTCGAGAAACCATGGTTCGACCAAGGAGATGGTGAGATCGCGACGCTGAGCTCCGGCGCGGACGCTGGCTGTGAAGCGTTGACCACCACCGGTGAAATGCCAAGGATTGAACAGATCGAAGTTTGTCTGCTCCATGGTGACGTAACCGACCAAACTATCGATCGCGCTGAAGCCCACCCCAAAACTGAGAGTGCCGGTTTTTTTCTCGTCGACCAGAATGTTCAGATCGCGATAACCACCGCTGCCGGGCACCGCGCTTACCTGGGCGTCATTGAAATAATTCAGGTTGCGCAGACGCGTGCGGGTTTTCTCGACGTCCACAGAGTTGAACCAATCGCCCGGCTTGAGTGGGACTTCACGACGGATCACTTTGTCTTGTGACTTGGTATTGCCGCCGATGCTGACGCGTCCCACGCGGAAGCGCGAACCTTCGGTGATGCGGTACGTGATTTGAACGGTATCGCCCGAAGCGTTGTCGATATCGGGCACGACGGTGGCATCAGCATAGCCACGGGAACCGTAGTAGCTGCGGATCATGTCGATGTCCTCGCGCATTTTTTTCGCCGAGTAGGCGTCGCCTCCTACGAGAGTCAGCGCGGGATAGAGTTCCTCGGGAGTGAAGACGGACATCTTGCCGAATCCCACGCCTGCGACTTTATAGCGGATGCCTTCATTGATGGGGATGACAAGATCGAGTTTCCCATCGCCGGTGGGGATGCGTTGGATACCCGGGCTGGATACGCGCAGGTAGCCCTTGTTTCGATAGTAATCGAGAATTTCCTCCAGATCTTCTTCCAGTTGGTTGCCTTGGATACGACCGGATTTGGTGATCGGGGAAAGAATGCCCTTTTCTTTGGTTTTCATCACTTTCTCCAGGTCTTTGGCGGTGATGTTGGCGTTGCCTTGGAATTTGATGTTGCGCACTTCGTTCTTGATGCCCTCATCGATCAGGAAAATGAGCGAGGCACCACCGCCATCTGCAGGTTGCATACGATGGGTCACGGAAACATCGGGGTAGCCATAGCCTTGATAGTAGGCTTCGATGTTGCGACGGGCGGTGAGGATTTGCTCATCGCTCAAGGTTCCACCTGAAGTGAGTTTGGATTCTTTGGCCAGTTTTTTATTGCTGAAGACGGTATTCCCGGCGAAACCGACGGAATCGAGTTCGGGCCTTGTGCTGACTTCCGCAATCAATTTCACACCATCTCCCGCGGGTTCGGCCAGCCAGCGCACGTCATCCACTTTACCGGATTCATAGAGATTTTTGATGTCGGCATCGAGTCGATCGATGCTGTAGGTTTGTCCGGCACGGGTGCTGATGGTGTTGCGCAACGCCGCTTCATCCACGGTAGGCTTGCCGCGATAACGGATTTCCACTTGGGTGATTTTTTTGCCTTCGTAGTCCAAGCCCTGACCTTGCATGAGCATGGGTGCACAGCACAACAGCGCGGAGAGAAACAGGGTAGTGTGGCGCGCAGGGAGCTTGCTGCGGTGAAATCGGCCGGGTGACAATGGTTTCATAAGGATGATTCAGGAACGCCAGCATCACACCTTGTTGACCGCCATGCGTCAAGGTGGAATTGTGCAAGGGCGAACCATGGTCCCGTCCGTTGGATCAGGGAAAAAACGGCGTAAGGATAAGTAGTGCATCTGGTCTGAAATGCTGGCGACGTCAGAGATCCATGCTCATTTCCCGTGACAACAAGTTGGCAGGGCCTCGGCGGGCTTTTCCTGCTGGAACCGGCTGAAGGGAAGTGTGTCGTGGAGACGCCATGCCAGTACCAGAGCCGTGGTCATCGCCAGCCCGCGTTGCAGGCGCTGCATGGTGAGCGGTTTGATCCGCGAGCGGAATTTGTGAAACTGGTGTTGTGCCAGCCATAACAAAGGAACGGTGCCGAGGCCAAAGGCGAGGGTGAACTCCGCACCCTTGGCAGGTGATCCCGCCAACAACGAGACGCCGAATACGAAATACAAGGGACCGCAGGGTAGCAACGGCGTCAGCAAACCCATCATTGATGCCGCTCCTAACGTCGAATAGCGGTTGCTACGGAAACGCGCGCGCGCGGTGAAACGGTTGAGAATGGCGGGACGCGGGATTTTTTTGTCCAGACCAAACGCGGAAAGCGTCAATGCCAGCACCAGTGCCCAAGGCAACAACACCGCGGGAGAATCAAAAAACCATTGCAGCGGTTGTTTTCCCACACTGCCACAGATCGCGCCGATCACGCTGTAAGCGAGAAGACGCCCGGCATGGTAGAGCGTTGCCGCTGTCATGCGTTCGGCCTCGGTTTTTGCCATGGTGCCCACACCGCAGGCGATGGGACCGCACATGCCCGCACAATGCAGACTGGTGATCAGACCCGCCCACAAGGCACCAGTGGTGGTGGTAATTTCCATGGATTATTTGCGTGGCAGGATTTCAATGCGTTCCGGGGAATTTTTTACAGCCAGGGTGATCAGGGTGGACCATGCACCGATCAACAATAGGAAGGCCAGAGCCACATAAATCCAGGGATGGCGGTTGAGAAACGAGGGTTTTTCCGAAGGGGTGTTCATGGTTTGTCGATGGGTTCGGGTGTGTGCAATACGCGCGGATCTGGTCCGAGAAAGGGAATTTGTTCGTCGAATTCCACGTCGCCCGGTGTCGCTTGGATGTGGAAATGGATTTCGCAGCGACCTTGGTATTTTTCGTGTGGCACCATCACCACGGCAGTGCGTTTGGTTTCGCCCAGTGCCGGAATCACAAAGGGTTCGCCGCCACCGGATAGAGTGAATCCAGCGGGTGCGTTTTTGAGCGTGACCGTTACCGTTGCCGGTTGGTTGCGCTTGTTGAGAACGCGGAATTGGTAGTGATTGCGCACCAAAGTACGATCCACATAGTAGGTAGCGCCGCGCATGCGTGAAAACTCCGCGGTATAGGGTCGTGCGCGTTGGCTGGCAATGACTCCCAGCACCGTGAGACCCAACAACGCCAGCGCCATGTAGGCATAGATCCGCGGGCGCAGAAGGCGACGTTTCTTTTTGGTGAGACCGTTCAGGGAGTCATAACGGATCAAGCCTCGCGGCTGATCGATCTTGTCCATGATGGCGTCGCAGGCATCGATGCACGCCGCACAGCCGATGCATTCGAGTTGCAATCCGCTGCGGATGTCGATGCCCGTGGGACAGACGTTGATGCAGCGGCGGCAATCGATGCAAGCGCCCCCGGACTTGCCTTTGGAGCCACGTGGTTCGCCCCGCTGTTCGTCATAGCCGATGATGATGGTATCATCGTCGGTTAGAGCGCTTTGCAATCGGCCATACGGGCACATAAGGATGCAAAATTGTTCCCGGAACATGCTGAAGCAGAACCAGAGGATGCCGGTGAGCACCGCGACAAAAGTGAACACCGTGGCATGAGCCAGCGGCCCTTCGCGGACATAGGAATAGAGCCGCTCCAGCGATACGAAGTAGGACATGAACACGTGGGCGATCAGGGCGGCGGCCGCCACATACAGACTCTGCTTGATCACGCGTCTGATGATTTTTCGTATCGTCCATGGCGCGGCATCCAGAAGTTTCCGTGCGGGAGCGTCACCATCGATCAAACGCTCGATGCGCCGGAACACATGCTCCAGAAACACCGTATACGGGCAGGCCCATCCGCACCACAAACGCCCTAGTAGAGAAGTGACGCAGAACAGACTGAATCCCAGTCCGGTGATGGCGAAAAACATCACCCACAGGTCCTGCGGGATCAATGTGAGACCGAGCACATGGAAACGGCGATTCTCCACATCCAGAAACAGCGCCGGCGCACCATTGACGGGCACCCATGGCAGGAGAATATAGACCACCAGCAATAACACACCAAAGCAGCGCCGCAGCGTGGTGAAGCGACCTTTGACATCAGCAGGATGCAGCACGTAGTGGGAACCATCGCGATTGATGGTCGTCACCGAATCCAAGTTCGGTAGTTTGATGCCTGCGCCAGCCATGCAAACAGGATAATGAAGTCCCTGCTCTGGCGCTCCTCATCGTTTTGCAATTCCTGAGCAAAATCTCTGACACATCGTTCTCGCCGTGAGCGTCACACATCGAGGTGAAACAAGACCCATCCCGGGATCGTGATGCTCAGATTGTAAATGGCGTGCAACAGAATCGCCTGTGTCAGAGAGCGACTGCAGAAATAGGCGAGTGCGGTAGCCATGCCGCACAAACCGACACTGATGGTGCCGTAGAGATCGTAAAAATGTGACACTGCGAAAACCAGCGAGGACAGCAGGGCGGCGATCCAGAATCCGGTCTTGCGGGAAAGGCCTTGGAACAGAAATCCCCGGTAGATGAATTCTTCCATTACCGGTGCGAGAACGCAGGCCGACACCAAGCCGTAGACCAGACCGCGCCAGCCGTGTTCCATGGAGTCCAACTGAAAAGACGAACCATTATTTCCCCACGCAGCCATGATGGCGCTCAAACCGGAATCCAATACCATCAACAGCGCATATAAACTCAGGATGATGCTCCATTGAGGCCGCTGACGCAGTGCGAAGCTGCGGACGATCCATGGCCCTTTACGATAGAAAAACCAGAGCATTGCCGCGACGGGCAGGGTGCGCCATAACGAATCGGTGAGGACCATCCACCACCATTCGTTTTGTAACGAGCCCGCCATTTTCGTGAGAATTTCCAGCAATCGGTTGTTGATCTGCTCTGTGGCCAACAGCCACAACAGCACCAGCGAGAGAGAAAGGCGCTGGGAGTAGCGCACGGTTCGATCGTCCCGCACGGCCTTCCAACCGACCGCTATGCGTCGCAGCCCCCAAGGCAGGCAGAGCATGCCACTGACAAATAAAGCGGTGGTGCCGCAGTGTGCTACCATTGCCCGGTGCAACAGTCGCTCATTGCGGGATTTTTGCGCGGCGATTTCGTCGTTCAGCACAGTGATACCTTCGGTGCGCGCTTTTTTCTCAAGGTATTCGACTTCCCACCAAAAGACTTCTTGTTCTTGAAAACGTTGCTCCCAACTCTGCCATTGCTGCGGTTGCCAGCGCGTTTGCGAGAGAGCCTGTTCCACCAATGGCTCGACATCGAAGACCGGCATTTGGGCGCCGGGCGCTGTCCCGTTCTGTGAATCCCCCGCTGCTGTTGCTTCTGGTTTTTCTTCAAACAGTCGCTGTTCCAGCACCGCCAGAGTCGTGCAACCGCGTCTGTCCAATTGTTTCCTCGCCCACAGATCCGCGAGTTCGCCGTAGGCCTGTTCCAAAAGGTCAGGCGCGGGTTCTTGACCCATCAATCGACGCATCCATGTTGCTTTGTAATCCAGTGCGGCATTCATCCGGTAGATCCGATCCCAGGCCCGCAGGGCGGAGTTCTGGGCGGTGGCATCAAATGCTTCACCGTGATTTTGTTCCGGAGTCTGATAGCCATGGATCATCGACGAAATCCACAAGCCCGCCATCAGCAACAAAGCGACTCCCGATACCTTGGCTCGCGTGCTTCTGCGCAGTCGATGCCTATGATGCGGGGCGTGACTCATCGCGTCGGCATGTCAGACACCCACGGGATGCCACACGGTTTTGCATTCCACAAACGCTCGGATCCACTCCAGTCCTTGGTCATGATTTTCGTTCCAGGCACGCTGGGCGTTTGCGGGTAGCACGTTGACGCGTTTGACACTCTCGGCCGTTCCTAGATCCAAGGTTTTGTGCTCTGTGGGAGAAAGTACGGCGCTCACTCCGCGGATTTGCTCGTGTGTGGCAAAGGTGGGCAGCAGTTCGGCACGATCGCCGCATAGCAGGTTGACCACGCCACCGGGAAGGTCGCTGGTGGCCAGCATTTCGCCTAACAGAATCGACGGATAGGGATGGGTGGTCGAGGCCAGTGCCACGACGCTGTTGCCGCTGGTGATCGCGGGCAGGATCAGGGTCAACAATCCCAGCAAAGGCGCCGCATCCGGTGCGATCACACCTACCACACCCATGGCCTCGATGACCGTGAAATTGAAGTGCGCGGATGCCACGGGATTCACACCGCCCAATAGTGTGGAATACTTGTCGGTCCAACCGGCGTAGTGCACCATGCGGTCGATGGTAGCGCTGACTTCCTTTTGTGCGGCTTGTGCCGAGCGCCCGTCGAGCATCAATGCGGCGCTCATTTCGGCATGGCGGGCTTCGAGCATTTCGGCAAGCCGATAGAGAATTTGTCCGCGATTGTAGCCGCTACGTTTCGCCCAGCTTGCTCCAGCCTTGGCCGCGGCTTCGACCGCGTTGCGCAAGTCCTTGCGGCTGCACACGGGCATGTGGGCGAAAAACTCACCACGATGATCATACCACGGTGTCACTCGCCCGCTCTCGGATCGGATGAAGGCTCCGCCTACGTAACACTTCGGCGTCTTGGAGATGGTCAATCGTTTCATGCGTTGGACAAATCGGACCTCAAAGATGTCGCAGATTTTTCGGGAGAATCAATCAAATACGAAAGATATGCGCATGACGATGATCATGCTCTCCAGCCAGTTGCCATCGCTTGCAGGAAACGGGTTGACCCCATTGGTCGTGCGGTCCAAGGGTGGAATCCCAAAAACCGTCAGCAAATCAAGCGCATTGAGCGCGACGACGACGCAGCAACAAGACTGCGGAGGGCAACAACAATCCAAGTGTGGAGGCTTCCGGCACTGTGGTGATGCTCATGTTATCCACGAATACATCTTGGGTAGCGGCGCCCGTGCCGGCAAACAGGGCGAACTGATCACCTACCGCAGGAGTGAATGAGCCCGTGCTGATATCGTTGAAAATCACCTGACCACCATAACTGACATCCAGAAGATTGTTTTCCCAGTTGATGCTCACACTGCGGAATCCGGCAATGTCAATGCTTCCCGCAATGTAGGGAATTTTTCCAGCGGTCGTGCTGTTGGCAATGCTGACGCCGTTGAGAAATACTTCGATGGAATTCGGATCATTCCCGTTGTTGTAGGTATCCCATACCACAGACAAAATCGGCCCCGTGTTCACTTGATTCGAATCATACATTCCATCCCAGCCACCATAGTTGGTCGACGTTGTCTTCATGGTGCCAACGTTGAAGGAAAAGGAATCAGCCGCAGCGCCATTGTTGCTGTCCTTTTTGATGAGCAAATCGAATGTGGCCGAAAAGGACGTCATTTGATTCACCGGTTCAAGGCTGGGGATAAAATAGTTGGAACTGGTGCCAGTCGCTCCGTCTTGAGTCAAACGCAATGCTTTCCACTGACTCAGGTGTTGGAAAACCGTGGCGATGGCCGGTTGATTGGTGCGAACCAATGAACCATCGGTGAAGGTATTGGTGCCCGCTGTGATGGATTCGAAATTCTGCGTGAATGTTCCGGCGAACGCATGAGACACCGCGCTAGCGCTGATCACTAAAGCGAAAAGAAAAGGGCGTTGGGATGGGGATGTCATAAGCTTTCAATCGGGGGTTGAACTGCAAACGCAACGATCCAAATTGCCATGGACTTCTTTGTCAAGCTTTTTTGATGAATTTCGATGAATGGATATTCGGTCAAGCCCGTACAGCCATGAACCCCTATCGTCATTCCTGAGGCTTTGGTTTCCACGGTTTTTTGAACGCGGGTTTTTGGGTGGCGGTAGATCCCAAGCTGGCCCTGTCATCGGCAATGGTGCGCCGACCCAGCGTCGACAGCAGTTGGCTGATTTCCGCGGCTTCTTGTAGCAGGGGCATCATCATCGCCGCGCTCAGGCCGGGCTGGTTGAGAGCGGATTGATTGATAGCGTAGCGTTTGTTCAGGACTTTTTCGGAAAGTTTGGCCAAAGCTTCCTCGGCGTCCTGCAAGGGCTGCGCGGAGAGGGCTTGGTGAAAGGTAGGATCCACCTGCAGCGCCAGTTGATCCGCTGGCGGCAGGGTGGCGAGAAAGGTGTTCACTGCGGCCGCGTTGCCGGGATCGACCTCTGCTCCAAGGATGGTTTCCAATAAGGGGATGCCTTCGATGTAAGGAGCGGCGTCGTGCAGGGTCTCGTATTGTTCCCCGAGGTATTGCCGCGCCTCGGCGGAATGCAGGGCGAGGTTGCAGAGGTAGGCGATGAGGCTATCGATACCACTGGGTTCGATCTGTGCCACAGGCTTGTCTTCTTTTTCCCCCCGTTGTTCTCTCGCTTGTTTTTTGCGGGCCAACGCGGTGGCGGCTCGCAGATCCGGCGCGCTCATTTGCAGGCGGGTGGCGCAGTGGTTGAGCAGGGAATCGCGCGAAACGGGATCGGCGATGTAACCTAACAGGGCGGCGACTTCCCGCGCGGTGTTGCCTCGGGCCTGAGCATTGGCAAGGCCGCCCTCGACCTGGGCGCGGTCGATTTTGAAATCGAAAAACGGTCGCGCATCCTTGAGCAGTTGCCGGAAGGCATCGGGTCCCTCGCGTTTGAGAAAAGAGTCCGGATCATCGCCCGCGGGCATCGATACCACTCGCACGTGGATGCTCTCGCCGGCGAGTTCGCGGAAGGCCCGCTCACTCGCGGTGTAACCGGCCTTGTCGGCATCGAAGCACAGGATCGCGGTGTCGGTGTAGCGTTTTAGGATTTTCGCGTGTTGGGCGGTGCAGGCGGTGCCGAGCGTGGCGACAGCGTGATCGATGCCGTGCTCATGGCAGGCCAGGGCATCGAGCTGCCCTTCGCAAATCAGCACGGCTTTTTCTTTCATGATGGGCTTGCGGGCGCGATCGAAGGCGAAGATGGTCTTCGATTTAAGAAATAAAGGCGTCTCGGGCGAGTTGATGTATTTCCCCGTGTTGGGATCGTGGATGATCTGGCGACCGGAAAACGCGATGAAATCTCCCTGATCGTTGGTCACGGGAAACATCAGTCGATCGCGGAAACGCACGTAGAGGCCGCCGCGTTCGTTTTGCGCGCAAATGCCGGAATCGACCAGTTCGCGACCGGTGAATTTCTTTTCGCGGGCCCAATCGAGAAATACCTTGGCTTCCGCAGGCATCCAGCCGACGCACCAACGCACCGCCATTTCCTTGCCGTAGCCGCGCGATTTCAGATAAGCGCGCGCGTGCTTGGCGCGGGGATCGGTGAGGAGAAGATCATGCATGAAGCGCGCGGCCTCGCGATGCAGATCGAGCAAACGACCGCGACGGCGTTTGACGCGCTCGCCATCGGCATCGAAAACGTCTTCGACGATCGGGATGTTCGCCTTGCCCGCGAGCTTGCGCACGGCATCCACGAACGAAAGCCCCTCGTGTTTCATCACGAAGGAAAAGGCATCGCCGCCCTCGCCGCAGCCGAAACACTTGAACGATTGGCGTTGCGGATTGATGTGGAACGAAGGGGTCTTTTCGTTGTGGAACGGGCAATTCGCTTTGAACGAGGAGCCCGCGCGTTTCACCGGGATATAGGAAGCGATGAGGTCCACGATATCGATGGCCTCTAACACTTTGATGCGGGTCTCCTGGGAAATCTGTGCCACGGTGGAACTGCTCTTGCGGCGAAAGGGTGTAGCACAGCGCGGTCATTCCCTCCATGGAAAAATTTTGGTTCCTCTCGCTACAAGGCAAAGCAAGGAATCCAAGCATCCTCGGGAATGGAGCGCGGACTACAGTCCAATGCCTCTGAGGATTCGGAATGATGATGAATGCATTCGTGTTTCGTCCCAACGGGACGATTCATCAAAGCCCACGGTGTAACCGTGGGTTCATCAGCAAAAAACCTTCTCGTCCCAACGGGACGCTTCATGGAACGACACTCTGCCGTTTCATCAATCGGTATGATCCTCGACGTTGTCGTTGAATCCTCTGAGTCGACGCGTTCCCTGATGAGGCGTCCCGTTGGGACGCAAAAAATCTGATAATGTGTAGTTACCCACGGCTTCACCGTGGGCTGACATGAGTCGTCCTTTTAGGACGAAAAAGCCATGGCCAATCCTTAAAGGCATTGGACTTCAATACGCTTGATTGATGAAAGAAGATGCGGACTGAAGTCCGCGCTCCGTTGTCTTCACGGCTGCGGTGCACCGATGACCAGATACTGGCCGAGATAGTAGGAAAGTCCTGCCGGGAGGGATTTCACTCGGATCACGGTGGTGTGTTCGCCAGGGGCTTGTTCGGGGAGATAGAAGAATCGCGAATAGGGTTGACGAGCATCCGTCTGCGGGCGTTTGAGCGTGATCGGGGCTTGTTGATCGATGGTCACTTCCAGCTCCATGCCATTGCCCTGGGGGATGTCGCTGAGGCCGAGGATGGTGCCGTTCCAGCGGAGGGTGATGGTTTCTCCCGCGCTGTCGCATTTCACGCCGCCGCGCAGCATCTGATGGGTGCGGCCTTTGGTGCCGCCGTAGATTTTGTCCTTGGCCGGATCGATGGGCTGCCATCCCGCGCTGCGTGGTGCATCGCCGATGGCGCGGGTGTCGGCGTTTTCCCAACGCTTCGGATCCAGGGGCTGCGGCAGCGGGTGCGCTACAGCTTGATTCCGGGACATCATCGCAAACATCGAACGCACGACAGTATCACGATAGATGGCATGGCCTGCGTCTTGCGGGTGGGTGCCATCTTCAGAGAACACCAGGTTGCCGTTTTGCCAGCCCTTGGCCTTGAAGATCAGGGTCTTCGCTTTTTCGCGCTTGGCGATTTCCACGCCGAGGTCGATGGAGGGAATGCCGTAGGCGTTGGCGATGGTTTCCATGATACGTCCGAAGCGGGGTTGTTGGCCCGCTTGCAGATCCTTGAGCATGGGCTCACTGATCGTGTAGACGAGGCAGATGTCGGTCTGCGGCCTGTGCTTGCGGATCTGGCGTACGATGCCTTCCGCCGATGCCGCCTCGAACCCGCCGCCGCCATTGACGCGGTGTTCCATGAAGATGAGATCGGGGTTTTGTTTCAACACATCTTCCGCGATGCGGCAGGCTCCGTAGTCTGATCCCGTGCCGGAGATGGCGGCGTTGATTTCGATGATTTCGCAATGCGGATACTGCGTCCTGAACCATGCTGTGGTCTTCACGCGCCAGCCTTCCGCCGCGGTGATGCTGCCGCCGAAATAGGCGATGCGCACCGGACCGCCGGCCTTGAGTTTGGCAAAAAGATTGGGCAAGCCGTCGCGCACACGAAGTTCCTCCGCTTGGTTCGGGTCATGCGGGGGTGAGGAAATTTTTTTCTCCACAGCGGGTGACGCACCTTCGAGATCGTAAACGCGCACGTAGTCGATGAGACAGCGGTCGGGGAGTTTGGCCTTGGTGATATCGCCGGCCCAAGTGCCGACTTCGTTGGATAAAATCGCATACTGCGGCGCCTGCGAGATCATGCCTTCACTGGTGCGCCAGACTTCTTTTCCATCGTAATAAAATACGTATTCTTTTTCGTTCCAATGCACGGCATAGGTGTGGAAACCTTCGATAAACGATTTGTCGATATGCCGGGTGCCGCGCACCTGGTGTTCCTTGCCGTAGCCGTCCCAGTGCACCGCCATGTTCAGCTCGCCGGTGCGTTTGGGATACTCGATCACATCGATCTCCGTGCCGTCCATGCCCTCGTTGCCGACCTTGCCGACCCCGCTTCCCATCAGCCAAAAGGCCGACCAAAAGCCCGGCTCCTTCGGCATTTGCATCCGGGCGACCCACAGTCCATGTTTGTGCTCGAACTTGCCCTTGCTATTGACGCAGCCGGTGCCGAATTTGCCGTCGTCTTCTTGGGTGGCGAGTAATTGCAAATTCCCCTGCCCGTCGAGTTGCACGCATTTTTTCAACCACATGCCGCCCTTGCGCACGCTATCACCTTGGGCTGTCCATTTGGTGGCATCGAGCTCCTTGCCCTCAAACTCATCACTCCACACCATGCGCCACGTTTGACCGTTCGGAACAGGAGGCAAATGTTCGGCAAGTGGTTCAGCGGCGGGCAACGGCAGCGTGCCGGTCACGATGAACATCGAAGCAATCAGGAGAGCGGGTCGCATAAGGTTGTAGGTTGAGTGGATTCTATCATGGCCAGCACAGCAATCAATGATGGATCCCTCGTCTCAGAGAATTGGCTGCTATTTTGATTCATAGAGAAAAATTCACGAAAATTTTTTGAATAAACTTTTCTCTATGACATCCTACCCATGACAAGAAAATCGGCGTAAGATTTCGCAATCTTCGCGTAGCGGATCGGCACGCCATAGACTAACCTATTCATCACCAAGAAAGAACCAAACGTATGGGACTCGATAAAATCACACAGAAACTCCAGGAAGCACTTCAGCAGGCACAGCGACTCGCTTCAAAGTCGAGCCATGCCGAGCTGAAAAGCGCGCACGTGTTGCAGAGCTTGCTCGAACAAGAAGGCGGCATTCTCACACCCATTCTGCAAAAGGCTGGCGTGGATCTCGCCAAGCTCAAGTCGGCCGTGCGCGACAATCTTGCCGCTGAGCCGAAAATGCAAGGCTCCACCTCGCAGCCGCAGCTCAGCTACGGTCTGCGCGCCACCTTGGAAAAAGCTGACGACGCCCGCGAGGCGCTCGGTGATGATTTCCTCAGTGTGGAGCACTTCATCCTCGGTGCCTTGCAGGCGGATTCTCCCGCAGGCAAACTTCTCAAAACCGCGGGTCTCACGGAAGCCAAGGCGAAGGAGGCCATCCAATCGGTGCGCGGTAGCCAGAAGGTCACCGACGAAAATCCCGAAGGAAAATACCAGACCCTCGAAAAATACGGCACCGATCTCACTGCCCGCGCTCGGGAGGGCAAGATCGATCCTGTCATCGGTCGCGACAACGAAATCCGCCGCGTAATGCAGGTGCTATCGCGCCGCACGAAAAACAATCCCGTGCTCATCGGTGAACCCGGTGTAGGCAAGACTGCCATCGTCGAAGGTCTTGCCCGCCGCATCGTTTCCGGCGATGTGCCGGATGCGATGAAAAACAAACGCGTGATTTCGCTCGACCTCGGCGGCATGCTGGCCGGCGCGAAGTATCGCGGTGAATTTGAGGACCGCCTCAAGGCATTTCTCAAGGAAGTCACAGACTCCGCGGGCGAAATCATCCTTTTCATCGATGAGCTGCACACCATCGTCGGCGCCGGCAAGACCGAAGGCAGCCCTGATGCGGGCAACCTGCTCAAGCCGCAACTGGCTCGTGGCGAGCTCTCGACCATCGGTGCCACCACGCTTGATGAGTATCGCAAGCACATTGAAAAAGACGCCGCACTCGAGCGCCGCTTTCAGCCTGTGCTCGTCGGCGAGCCTTCCGCGGAAGACACCATCGCCATACTGCGCGGCCTCAAGGAACGCTATGAGGTTCACCACGGCGTGCGCATCCAGGATGGCGCCATTGTTGCCGCCGCAATGCTATCCGACCGCTACATTTCCGATCGTTTCCTGCCGGACAAAGCCGTCGACCTCATCGATGAAGCCGCCTCGCGCCTGAAGATCGAGCTCGATTCCATGCCCACGGAAATCGATCAGCTCGAACGCCAGGTGCTACAACTGGAAATGGAGAAAAAAGCGTTAGAGAAAGAGACCGACAAAGCCTCGCTCGCCCGCTTGGAAAAAGTGAAGGAAGAGCAGTCGAATCTCAAAGAACAAAGCGCTGCGCTTATGACGCAGTGGCGCAATGAAAAGGCCGTCATCGATGAAGTGCGCGCCGCTCAAGAGAAAATCGAGACGCTCAAGACCCAGGCCGAGCAAGCGCAACGCATCGGCAACCTCACCCGTGCTTCGGAGATCACCTATGGCGAGCTGCCCAACGTGCAACGCGAGCTGGAGGCGGCGAAGGAAAAACTCGCCAGTTTCCAGCTCAACGGCGGCATTCTCAAAGAGGAAGTTACGGAAGAGGACATCGCCCGCGTGGTTTCGGCATGGACCGGTATCCCCGTGAACCGTTTGCAGGAGGGTGAACGCTCGAAATTGTTGCGCATGGAAGAGCGGCTCGGCGAACGCGTGATCGGTCAGAAGAAAGCCATCACTGCGGTTTCGAACGCCGTGCGTCGCGCGCGCTCGGGTTTGCAGGATGAGAATCGTCCCGTCGGCTCCTTCCTGTTTCTCGGTCCCACCGGTGTCGGCAAAACGGAGCTTTCGAAAGCGCTCGCTGAGTTTCTGTTCGACGATGAAAACGCCATGGTCCGCATCGACATGTCGGAATACATGGAGAAACACAGCGTCGCCCGCTTGATCGGCGCGCCTCCGGGTTACGTCGGCTACGATGAAGGTGGTCAGCTCAGCGAACGCGTGCGTCGCAAGCCCTACAGTGTCATCTTGTTCGATGAAGTGGAAAAAGCTCACAGCGATGTTTTCAACGTCCTGCTGCAAGTGCTCGACGATGGCCGTATCACCGATGGTCAGGGTCGCACCGTTGATTTCCGTAACACCGTCATCATTCTTACTTCAAACATCGGCTCGCAATTCATTCTCCACGAGGAAAATGCCGAGCAACGTGAGGCCAAGGTGTTGGAGGCATTGCGTGCGCACTTCCGTCCGGAGTTCTTGAACCGCATTGATGAGACCATCATCTTTGATCGTCTTGCCCGCGAGGAAATCACCCGCATTGTGGATATCCAGTTGACGCGCCTGCGTCAGCGCCTGGCCAAACAGGGGCTGGCTCTTGCTTTGAGTGCGGAAGCGAAAGAATTCCTCGGCACCCAAGGCTATGATCCCATTTACGGTGCCCGACCTTTGAAACGTGCCATCCAGCATCACCTGCTTGATCCTTTGAGCATGGCCGTACTGGATGGTCAGTTCCACGAGGGTGACGTGATTGAAGTAGGAATGGAAAACAATGCGCTGACTTTCAAGAAGTAACCTGTGGTGGCGAGCCCAGCTTTCTTTGCAGGGAACGGTAAACTGTCCCATGACATCAGACAAATCATGCCATAGTGTGAAAAACCATCTTTTTTTACGTTTGGTCTTGATTTTACGTAGTTTATGCCATAGGAGTTGCACGAACTTCTGGTGACATGGGATTTTTTTATCGCAAATCGGTGAATTTCGGCCCGTTTCGGGTGAACTTGAGCAAATCGGGTGTGGGATACTCCGTGGGCGGTCGGGCGTTTCGCGTTGGCAAGAGCGCACGCGGGCGGAGTTATTCAACATTCAACGTTCCTGGCACGGGAGTCGGCTATCGCGGCAAGGGATGCTTTGGCTTGTTGATGGTCCTGCCTACAACCATGGCCGCTATGGCTATCATTTATCAATTCATACATCAATTTTCATGAACATCACCTGGAAACGAACACTGCGCACGCCATCCTCCGAGAGATTTCTGGCGTTTCACCAAGGCAAGGAGGCGGCCGCGGTGGATTTGCACTATCTGCCGCAAGGCACCATCTCCGGCACGGTCATCGTGCTGAAATCATCCGGCATCAAGGAGGAGGAAATTCCCCTGTTGTTATCGTCGCTGGATGACGAGTTTCTTCCTGACGTTGATCTTAGCGAGGGCAATTTGAGTTATACTGTGGTGGTGGGTGAATTGCTGGGCAATTGGCAGGCAGAGCCTGCGGAATAAGGCATCTTCGCTTGAAATCGCCCAGTTTCGGCTTGACCGTTAAGGGCGACATCGCAGACTCAAGGCAGCCTCGCTGCGGGGCATATGGCATGAATGTGTTTGTCTTACGAATTGCGGATCTTGTTCGGGCTGGAATACGGAAACAGGATGGCGGAGGGGAGGCGCGCAGGGCCTAACACATGCCGCGCATGCCATCATGGTTGCAGCGATACGGCACCCTGCCACGGTGCGTGCTGTGGTTCGCCGTCGGCCAGTTTCTGATCAATCTGATCAACACGGCGCAGTTCCTGTTGTTGAATTTGTTTTTGCGTTCGCATCATCTCGATGACCCGACGATCGCGGCGCTGACATCGCAGCGTTTTGTCGGCACGTTTTTCCTGGCGATCCCAGCGGGCTTGTGGCTGCGCGGGCGATGTCTGCGCTGGCCCCTGGTGATCGGCGCGGTGTTGTTTCCGTTGACCGCGCTGGCTTCCTTGGAGGCGGTGCAGCACGGGGCGATGGATGCGGCCTCCTGGTGCTTTTTGTTGATGGGTTTCGCCGGGCTGGTTCTGAACGTGGGCAGCATGCCCATGGTGTTGCGCATGGTCAGTGCGGAAAAATCGAGCGAGGCGCTGAGCCTGATGTTCGCCACCTGGGCGGCGGCCAGCATTTGCGGCGGCTTGCTGTCCAGCGTGCTGCAGGGCATGGGTCAGATCGATCTGTTCGGCCGTCATGTGGTGCTGGATGAATACGCGACTCTATTGCTGCTGACGGTGGCGGGTTTCGGCGCGCCATTCCTATACGCCCGCATGCCGGATCCACCGCCGGATGCTTCGGTGTCGAAAAAATGGTTGCACCTGCACCGCGAGGACATGCCGATTTTGCTGCGATCCTTACTGCCCTCCATCGTCATCGCCACCGGCGCGGGACTGAGCATCCAGTTCCTCAATTTGTTTTTTAATACCGTGCACAAGGTTTCATCATCGCAATACTCCACCTATGGCACGATCAGCAACGTCCTGGTCTTGTTCACCGGGTTGATGGTGCCGGAAATTCGTCGTCGCTACGGTTGGCGCGGGGCGATCATCGGCGTGCAGAGCATTGCAGTGCTGTTGCTGGTAATCATGGGTCTTACAGAGCTCTGGAATCACTTGCTGTGGTCGCTGCCCTTGGCGGTGGGTTGTTTCATCCTGCGCCAGCCATTGATGAGCATGGCGGGCCCGGCGATCAGTGAGTTGACGATGTCCTACGTGGGCGAACGGAATCGCGAACTGGTCAGCGCCTGCAACGGAGCGATCTGGAGCGGTGCGTGGTGGCTGGCCGCAAGGGTGTTCCAGGTGTTGCGGGCGTCTGACTTTCCTTATTGGGCGGTGTTTCTGATCACGGCGGTCTTGTATTTCACAGGCACAATGTTTTATCTGAAAATCATTCGTGCGATGGATCGACGCGACGATGGCAAGGCTCCGCATCTGCATGATCCCAGCCCGACGCCCGAATCGATGTGACAAAAACGCAGACGAATTCTTCTTGCTCATGAAAACGGAGCGGGCAGAATGCCGCTGTGATCTCTCTCGCAAAAATTTTCGGAAAGTCGGACCGTTTCTTTGAATTGTTGAACGCCAGTGCCAAGGCATCCTACCAGAGCATTGAGGCGCTGGAGCGGGTGTTGAGGCAATCGGACGGTCAGGTATCCCTGGCGGAACTCGCCGTCACTCGCCGCAACGAGAAAAAAATCGCCGAGTCCATCAGCGAGGAACTGGTCAACACCTTCGTCACCACCCTGGACCGCGAGGACATCGAGGCGCTGTCACGCGCTCTCTATCGGATTCCCAAGACCGTGGAAAAATTCGGTGAGCGATTCGACATCATGCATCATCACGTCACTGCCGCCGATTTCGCGCCGCAGATGAGCATCGCCAAGGAAGCGGCCACAGTCGTATGCCGCATGGTGGAAATGGTTTCCAAGAGCCCCAAGCTGGAGGACATCAAGTTTCAGAACGATCAATTGCAGGAGTTGGAAGGACGTGCGGACCAACTGGTACTCGGATACCTCAAGGAGATTTACAGCGGTCGCGTGGAGCCGATCAAGGCGATGGCCATGCGCGATCTTTACGATCTTTTGGAAAAAGTGATCGATCGCTGCCGCGATGCCGGCAACGTGGTGACGCAAATCGTGTTGAAAAACTCCTGATCTTTTTCGCATGAGCTTGTGGATCATTTTTTTCGTCATCTTCGTGGCGCTGGCCTTTGAGTACATCAACGGCTTTCATGACACGGCGAACTCGATCGCCACGGTGGTGGGCACAAAGGTGCTGACGCCGCGTCAGGCGATCGCGCTCGCGGCCATCACGAACCTCATCGGTGCGCTGGCGGGTCATGCCGTGGCCAAGACGGTGTCTTCGGGACTTGTCGATTCCGCGTATGTTTCGCCGCTGGTGATCGCCTGTGCGCTCCTGGGTGGCATTGTCTGGAATCTCATCACCTGGTGGTTCGGACTTCCCTCCAGCTCCACGCATGCGTTGGTGGGCGGGATCTGCGGCGCCACGTTCGCCAGCGCCCATCATAATCCCAAGGCCATCATCTGGTCGGTGGAAAAAATGAAGGATGGCAAGATGGTGATGGAAGGTGTGCTGCACAAGGTGGTGATGCCGATGGTAACCTCGCCGGTCATTGGATTCGTCGGCGGATTCGTCATCATGGGATTGTTTTACCTGCTCTTGCGCAATGCGCGTCCGCGTTTTGTGAATCGTTTTTTCGGCAAGGCACAAATTGCCAGTGCGGCATACATGGGCTTTGCGCACGGTCTGGCGGACGCCCAGAAAACCATGGGTGTGATCACCCTGGCACTGGTGACGGCCACCGCCGCAGGAAGTTTTCAGGATTTACCCGGCTGGTGTTCGTTTTTGAAAATGGACAAGACCCAGCAGGCCGAGCAGGCGCTCAAATCACTGCAAGGCAAGGATCTGGAGGAAAATACCATCGTCGATGCCGCCACGGTGCTGGAGAATGAAGCCCTGCGACTGAAAAACGGCGAGTTCCGTGAGGCCTTTCTCACCATGTCCGCGTATGCCTATCAGGAAGCGGGTCAGACCGATGCCTCGCAGCGAGCCATGGCGGCGGCGCGCAAAACCCATGCGGATTTGTTGGATCACGAAGCCCGGCGCTGGTTGCCGAAAACCCCGTTGGTGGGCAAGATGGTGGCGGCGAAATTCACCGACTGGAAAAAAACCCTGGATGCCGAAATGGCGGCTGCGGTGATCGCGAAAAAAACGCCCCTCACCGTGGCTGCGGGCAAGGTCAAGGATCTCTCGCCCGATGTGCCGGCCTGGATCAAGATCATCTGCGCGCTGACCATGGCGGCCGGAACGGCGGCGGGTGGCTGGAAAATCATCAAGACTCTGGGACACAAGATGGTGAAGCTTCATCCCGTGCACGGCTTTGCCGCCGAAACCACGGCCGCAACTTTGCTGGCGGTGACGGGCAGCATGGGCATGACGGTTTCCACCACGCACAGCATCACCACGTCCATCATGGGCGTGGGCTGCGCCAAACGTTTCAACGCGCTGAAGCTCTCACTGGTGGAGCGCATCATCTGGGCCTGGGTCCTGACCTTGCCTGCGGCCGGCTTGGTGGGTTATCTGATGGTGAAGTTGTTCCAACTCTGCGGCTGGCTGCCTTGATCCTGGAATGCCGAGCTGCAGCGCAAGGGCTTTACGGTCATACCGCTGGATTCAAAGATATCGAGTGGCTGCGCACTGCGCCCGGGACATGCGTGTGCAGCCAAGGACATCGGTTTTGAGCAGATGCTCGGATTCAGATGCGCCACTGCCCGCTCCGTCTGGATGGTTCGTCGTATTCATAGGACGCTTACTCAGGAGGAGTGTCCCCATGCAATTGAGGAAGCTCTATCTAATAACGATGGATCAGTTTGAACTTCGGCTCCTCATGGACTTGATACTCGCTCGTCAAAAGCTGTTTCAATTCGTTCAACCCCATCCCTTCCGTAGTTCTCTTCGTCTTGGTGTGTAACAAAAAATACCCCCCAGGAGTCATAAACCCGTCAGCCTCTTTCACCTTTTCTGCGTAGCCCACGACTAAATCACCCAGCACAGCAAATTTTGTTACATCGGGGCTAATCACCCCTGAAAACGAGGTAACACCGTTGGCTGCGACGTATGGCGGAGATACGATTTCGTATTTACCTGTATCTCTCCGCTTGATGGAAAAACCATTGGGCAGCTCTTCCGGTTTTCGGCAAGCAACAAGACTCAACCAGAGAAGCATACAAAACATGGATTTCATTCCAGACACGTTAAAATGATCCACTCGTTTTGAAATTTTCTTCCCAGTTTCCCTTGATGTCATATGGCTTCGATCCTGGCAAATCGCCAGTGCCAGGCCAAAGACCAAACGTAGCTTGGTCAACGTTCAGCGGGTCAGTAAATCGATCATCAACTGAGTGGAAGCGTTTGCCCTCAAAAGTCCAAGTCTTGTTATTGCAGTCGACGCAAAGCTTACCATCTGCATTGCTAATAATCGTGGTATCCCCGACCGAGAAAATGACACTGGTCAAATCCGGATGCTCGACCGTAACGGCGTCCCTCGAAGCACGAGTGATTGTCTTTTTCTGAATCCCTGATCCACAAAGTCCTTGCGATATTTGTCCAAGCTTCCCTTCAAGACTCGGGATCACGACAGGATCAACCGCATTTTTCAACCTGTCACCGTATCCTCTTTGGAATAGGTCGAAGTCAGCTCCATTCCCGTGATAATAATGATGCAAGAAATCAGATTTTCCATCGGAACCTCCAGAAGGAATATCGTTTCCAGCGTCGGCATCATCTCCCCAAAGGTCTCCTAAGTCATCACCAATATCGCCAAGAATGTCTCCAAAATCTCCGAGTGCATCACCTAGCGGATTCAATCCAAGGCGGTCGATTCGACCAATGGGATTGTTCCGCACCATTCTATACAAATTTACTCCACCTCTTTCGGCTATCGGATCCCTAGATGGCCAGCGGCCTGTGATGGGATCAAAGTAACGGTACCCGTAATACTTTGCTGCACTGGAAAAACGTTGATTTTCCGTGCTTTTTGCTGCCGAAAGTGGCATTCCGACCACGCGAGCACCAACTCCACGAGTGGAGAGCATGAACGGCGTAGAGCTTCTGTGCATGAAAAACACCTATCAAAAATCCCAATGGAGGAAAAGGAGATTTTGCGTCAAATGAAGGGGCTCAATTTCGAACCTGCGAAGAAATGAGCATCTTACCCAGCGCGATCGAGAATGACTCCATCACCAAGAGACTCCATAACCTTACGGCGCTCAAGCATCCAATTATCTAACGAAATAAACAACACAGCCAAGAATCGAAACCGAATAGAGACGCCTATCGCAAATTCGTTTTCCATTGATAATTCAACGTTTATAGCCTAACAGAAAATCAAAATGTTACCATGCGAGGACTGACTCCTGAGACTGTAACCTATGTTCCCGGTTTATTTGTTACCTATGTTCCCGGTCCATACCCGACTGAACCAAGAGACACCGCAAGCTATGGATTATTCAATCGGCCGGGCTTCAAATCAATCGGTGATACAAATCTTATGTGCGTATCATAATCGATACGTGTGCCGTAAAAAAATACCAATCGGTTGCCATCAACCTCTCCAAGTTGATACAAGTTAAGTTTTTTCTCATTTAATTGATTACTAACTTCAATTGAGTGCCAATCAAAAAAACAACTATAGTAAGGAGTAGCTACTACACCGGAAATTGGGATATCAATTTGAATGTTGGACTCATCAGAGATTAGTGCATTATTGGATTTTTCTTTTTCAAGAAAAATTACACCAGTGAAGTTTTCTGGAATATTCATAATGACCTTGTGATTTTTTTGTTGGCATGAAAAACACGCCAAAATAAACATAAAATTTATTATTCTAACGCAAAAAATTATATTCATATTAGTTAATGATAACCTACGTATGTTCCCCAAGATTTTGTTTGAAAAGCGAGATTCCAAAGTGTTGGACCTTTATCAACAGGCTTGTATCCGTGAACGACCTTGCCATCAATAGTCATTTCGTATGCAGGGAACCCGTTATGCTCACCACCTGCTACTACTAACAGCTTATCTTTAATTTTATCATAGCATAGGAGAATGCTTATTTCTAAATCAATATTAGGAGCAAACTTTGAAAACGGATAAGCTGCTTCAACACCCCAAGCGACGTAGCTTTTACTGTTATCTACGTCCCAAGAAATCGGACCTTTTGACCACGCCCATTCACCTTGTTTGCTTTTAAGGGAAAAGGGCACATAGCCATTTAAAGACCATCTCATTGCATGACTAGTACCAATCGTGACATTTGGACTTTTTGTGCTTCCAAACGAACCAACATCGGATGTGTCAAAAACCAATTTTGTACTGATTCGTGAACTTCCCATTCTGCTTCCTCCGAATTCACTTCTATTATCTGTGGCGACTAAAGTCCATGTATTCCAACTAATAGTAGGTTCTGGGTCTTTGAACCATGAAACATTTAAGTCATCTAATATAGGAATTCTTTGAATATGAGGAACCCTTGAACCAACAGATCTTGGAATAAATGCATTGTATTCAATCTCCACTATTCTATTGCCCAAAATATCAAATTTTCCCACCCCGTCATTTTTCACAAACCCATACAAGTTCAATCCACCCCTCTCTTCAATCGGATCACGTGACGGCCAGCGGCCAGTGAGTGGATCATAGTAACGGTACCCGTAGTAATAGAGCGGAGCGGTTGCGATTTCGCTATCGATGGGTTTGGTGCTGAAGCGGTATTTGTTGGTGGTGGCGTAGGTGCCGGTGGAGACCAGGGTGTTGCCGAAGGCGTCGTAGCGGTAGG